>ULVB01006103.1_pt1 | contig 10106 bp, 7 predicted proteins | sample 1959071 | NCBI WGS metagenome assembly ULVB01 (sample SAMEA4835776, study PRJEB28245) | human gut metagenome | biome: gut microbiome; material: fecal sample | place: Denmark | collected 2008 | reverse complement strand
GACCAGTAAAAGTTAGACATACGCAAACGGAAATGTCTTGCGGGGAGGGTAAAAAATGGTAAAATAATATAATTGCAAAAACGGCTGTATTTAGCTTACAGCCACGGGAAAGGGATGGACGTAATGAAAAAGAAACAAATGCTGGCAACTTTGGTAATGCTCAGCTTATTGCATGGCAGTGTGTATGCAGAAATAAATGAAAAGCCTGTAGTTGATAAAGAATATGATGAGTATCTGTATTATGATGCAGGTGGCAGTAAAAAATTCAGCTTGCAAGGTTCCGTAGAAGGCGTAAAACATAACTATTACTTTAATGAAGGCGCGACTTTGGATGCCAGCAACGGCGGAAATCATGCTGCAATTTTAGCGCATAATTGGGGTGGTTTTAATACTGATACAGCAGAGATTTTTCATATAGGTGAAGGAAAAGAGTTTGTTGTTAAAAGTTATGAGAATGGCAGGGGAACATTAATTGCTGAAGAAGGAGCAACTCTTTCTGTTGTTGGAGGAAATGTTATTTTAGAAAGCGGCATTAAGTCTACTTCTAATATGGATAATACAGATTCTTCTATCCACATGGAAAGCAGCGGTGTTTTGAAAATTGATGCTGAATCTATGTGGATGGGGAATAAACGTACGGAAGACAGGCATAATGTTGGCGCAATCAGTATGGCCGGTGACAGTAATACGGTCGATATTGATGTAACGGACACTTTTACTGCTGAAAATGTAGATATGGGCATAGCTTTGCAGACACAAGAAAGTGGTACTGCTGCTCTGGCAGATATTCATGCCGGTGGGGATATAACTATTAATGCGCAGCGTTCGGACGGAGGAGCTGCAAGCAAATACCGTGGCGCCGGTATTTATAGTATGGCTTATCATGCACAAGACAGCGAAAGCAAAGTATCGTTAATTTCGGATAATGGCAACATTAATATTGATGCACAGGGGTATGGATTATATGCTTATGGCAATACGCCAACGGTGCTGCAAGCAAACAATGGCAAAATCACACTTCATAGTGAAGAAAAGCACGGTATTTACAGCAAAGGATATTTTGATGAAAATAAAAATACTACTGAATTATCTGCAAAAGAGATAGAGATTTCCGGTGAAGAATATGGTGTGCGTTCTGATAATGCGGTTATCGAAGCTGTTGCTAATAATTTAACTATTTCTGCCGATGATGGCTGGTCTGTGTGCTTGCTTAGTGGTTCTAAAGCAGATTTTAAAGCAAATAAAACAACATATAATCAGGACATTTATGTGAAAGGTTCTGAATTTAACGCTTTTGCAAATGACAATGAAGTTAACGGGCAGGTTAGAGTTTTGGACGGCGGCACGGCAATCTTTGCTTCCGCTAATGAAGATGCTGCCGGTACGGCAACAATTAACCATACTACTTCTGACGCCGTTACAGCTACTTCTGATGAAGAAAAAGCTTCGGAAATTATCTTTAAACAGGCAACTTTCATCAATTCCCAAGGCGATGAAGAATACCACGCAGATAAAAAGGACGTGCGTACAAATTCGGCGATCCGTGCCAACCGCAACTCTGTAATTACTTTGGATAAGGCGGCCGGTATTTACGGCGATATTATCGCCGGGCGCGGCAATGATGATAAAAATGCGGTTGGCGGTAAAGTAATCATTAACAGCATAGAAGGCGCTGATTTTAAAGGCGATGTGCTGGCTGGCAATGGCGGCGAGATTAATTTTACCTTAAACGGAGCAAATTATGAGGGACGTATAGATGATTATGCCGATGCTACATTAAAAGATATGGTTTTCCGCCCTGAAGAATTTGGTGTTGAAGTAAATTCCGGAGGCACTGTAAATTTAACGCTTAATAATAATTCTACTTGGACGGCACGCGGGCAGAACTTTGTAACCGAACTTAATTTTGGTGAAGATGGCGGCGTTGTAGATTTATCAAAAGAAACAAATAACTCCGTAACTATCCGCAATTTAAAGGGGGGCGGCACTTTTAATATGCTGCTCAATTCTGAAAACCATGCGCTTAGCGATATGCTGTACATCGGTAAAAATGAGGGCAAACAAACCATCAACATTGTGGGCGGCATTACCGGCGGGCTTGAAAACATCAGTGAAGATAATCCGCTGCGTTTTGCTACGGTTGGCATTGATACGGTAAGTGCTAATCCTGATGTGAATAACAGCGGTATACGTGCTTATACCCGTGACGGTGGCGTGTTTGATTTGGAATACTTTGTTGATAAAGAAGGTTATAATCCAGATGATATAAATAATGAGCTTTACAATGGTTATGATGATGGCAAGGATGGATCGGGTAATGATATTGATAAACCGGGCAATGATTTTGTAGAAGATGTATTGGTTGCAAATGGAACAAATGCTGTTAACTGGATTATAACCGGTGCTAAGGAAGCAAAACAATCTGACGCCGGCAAAACCATCATTAATATGAGCAAACTAAACTACAACAACGCCATTTATATGGATAGATTAAACAAACGCCTTGGCGAAGCACGCTATATTAACCCCGAAGAAGAACAGGGCATGTGGGTACGCATCCGCCACGACAGAATTGGCAAAAAAGATGCCTTCCGCAGTCAAAACACTATGTATGAAATGGGTTATGACGAAAAGCAGGACTGCGATAACGGCGAGCGCCGCGTAGGATTTGCCATTGACTATATGGACGGCAAGGCAGAGTATACCGGCATTGCGGGTGACGGCGATGTAAAACGCTACGGCTTGTGGCTGTACGATACCTGGCTGGGCGATAAAGGGCATTATGCCGATTATGTTGCCAAATGGGGACATTTGGAAAACGATTTTGACATTATGGCACGCAGCACCGGCGAAAAAATTACCGGCGATTACAGCAATAATGTGTTCAGCGTAAGCGCGGAATACGGCAAAAAGAACGATATGGGCAATAACTGGTATTTTGAACCACAGGCACAATTACAGCTTGCCAGAGTGACCGGTGCGGATTATGTAACCACGCAGGGCACCAAAGTAAGCTTGGACGGCATTAACAGCTTAATCGGGCGTGTAGGCTTCCGTTTAGGGCGAGATTTGGACGAAAACAGCACGGTTTACGTTAAAGCAGATTTGCTGCACGAATTTTTGGGCGAGCAGGATATTGCCGCAACGGACCTTACTGGCACTTTGCGTGAAACTTACGAAAACAAAGGCACTTGGTATGATGTTGGTTTCGGTTTTGCCACGGCGCTGGGCAAAAACAGCTATGCGTTTATGGATTTTGAAAAATCCTTCGGCAACGATAACGAAGAAACTTACCAAATTAACGTTGGTATGCAGTGGAGCTTTTAATTAACCCGCCAATTAGTAACGAGCTAAAGGCGAAGTTAAATAACAAAAGGGAAGCCCAAAGCTTCCCTTTTGTTTTATAAATAAGCTGATATTATTTTATAAATACCGGAGAAAATAATGATAAAAGTACCTTTTAATGAAGCAAAATTTAAACAGCTTGCGCAGGACTGCACGGCAGAATACGTTAACTATATGCCGCGCGGTAAAACCGGCTGCGCTGCTGGGAAATTAAAGCACAAAAGCCGGACGGAGAATATATGATTGTGCTTTTGTGCGATTACGGTTATAAAACCGGCGGTGAAGTTATTGAAATTCATCCGTTTGTTAACCGTAAAGAACGCAACGAAGAAATTTGCCGTTTATATTACGAAAAAGGTGTTTCGCAGTTGTTTTTGGCAAATTTGTTTAATATGAGCCAGCCATTGGTTTCGGTAATAGTTAACAAAAAGTAGCGGTTTCTTTTTTGGCAAAAATCTGCTTATGCGGTATAATAATATTATAGCCTGCATAAAAGGAGAAAAACTATGCTGAAACTTACTTTGCCAAATGGTACTATAAAAGAATATCCGGAAGGAATTACGCTTTTGGAAGTTAGCCGTGAACTGAACGGTTTTTACAGCCAGCCGGTGGTGGAAGGCATTTTTAACGGCGTCGGCACCGATTTGCAGAAGCCTTTGCACAGCGACGGCATTGTTGATTTTATAACCTGGGATACGGAAGAAGGGCGCCGCGTTTATGTGCGCAGCCTGCTGTTTTTGTTTTTGTATGCCATTAAAACTCTGCGCCCGGAGGTACAGCTTGAGGTTTGCAATTCGATAGGCAGCGCTTTGTATTGTGATATTACCAACGGCATTGTGCTCAGCAAATACGATTTGCGCGATATTGATTTGTTTATGCGCAAACTTATTGCGGCGCAGGAGCCTATTGTTTACAGCACTATCAGCAGGGCGGAAGCCGAAAAAATTCTGGTGGAACGCCGTGAGGACGACCGTTTGCAGCTTTTGGGCAACACGCCCGGCGCGCAGACGCTTACTGTGTATAAGCTGCGCGATTATATGGAGTATTTTTTTGGCGCCATGATGCCGGATTGCAGTTACTTAAAGCAGTTTGAACTGATAAATTACGAGAACGGCATAATTATTAATTACCCCGATAAATGCTGCATGGACAGGCTTGACAAGTTTGAACCGAGTGATGCTTTAAACGGCATGTTCCACGAATTGCAGGATTGGTCGGCAAAAATTAACTGCAATACTGTTGCCAAACTGAACCGTATTATAAGCTGCGGTTATGCCAACGGCATTATTCAGGTGGCAGAGGCTTTGCACGAAAAGAAAATTGCCGGTATTGCCGATAAAATTGCTGCCAGCAATAAAGATGTGCGCTTGGTGCTTATTGCAGGGCCTTCTTCTTCCGGCAAAACCACGTTTGCCCAGCGTTTAAGCATACAAATGGTGGTTAACGGGTTGCGCCCGGTGCCTGTTTCTATGGATGATTATTTTAAAGACAGGCACGATACGCCGAGAAAACCGGACGGTACTTTCGATTTTGAAAGCGTTGACGCCGTTGATTTGGAGCTTTTTAATGACCACTTGCGCCGCCTTTTGGCAGGGGAGTGCGTTAAAATGCCTAAGTATAATTTCCGCAGCGGCATGAGGGAGTACCGCGGGCGTGAAATTCAGCTTGGCGAAAATGATGTTTTGGTTGTTGAAGGCATCCACGCGCTGAACGAGCGTATTTCCGAAGCAGTGCCTGCCAATAATAAAATGAAAATTTACATCAGCGCTTTAACGCCCATGCAGCTCGATTCCTACAACCGCATCCATACAACGGATATGCGCCTTTTGCGCCGCATTGTGCGCGATTCGCAGTTCCGTTCGCACGATGCGTTGATGACGCTGAAATTATGGGATGATGTACGGCGCGGGGAAGAACAGTATGTTTTTCCGTTCCAGGACAGCGCCGATATTATGTTTAATACTTCGCTGGTGTACGAGTTTGCCGTGCTTAAAAAATATGCCGAGCCGCTGCTGAAGCTGATTCAGCCGGACGAAGCCGTTTACACGCGCGCGCAGCGCCTGCTTGAACTTTTAAGCCATGTGCGCGGCATGGATGATGCGGCGATACCGACCAATTCTATTTTAAGGGAGTTTATCGGCGGTTCTATTTTTAAAGAGGCACTGTAAAAATTAAAAAAGGGTATAAAAAATCCCATCCGTTTTATGAACGTTTTGAAACGTTCGCGGCGGATGGGATTTGTTTTTTAGTTGGCCGGTGTAGGCTTGTTGCTTACAACCGGTTTGGCGTTGTTGGCAGCGTTGCCTTCCAGAATTTCACGCACACGGTCGCGCATGCTTGGTTTCTGGGGTGCAGGCTGTGAGTTTCCTGCTGCTTCTTCGGCAGCTTTTTCGGCTGCGGGTTTGTTTTTGTCTTTATCAGCGTTTTTGCTGTCTTTTTTGTCTTTGTCCTTGTCTTTGTCGCTGTCCTGTTCAATTTTGGGTTCGGGCGGAATTTCCACGCCGCTGGGGCGTACAAAGTCTACCGCAGGAAGGTTGGCAACGGCGTTAACCATGTAGCTGCGCCAAATGCTGAGCGGCTGCATGGAGCCGTACATATATTCAAGGGCGCGGCCGTTATCGTCGCCAATCCACACGGCGGTGGAGAGGTTAGGTGTAAAGCCTACAAACCATGCGTCTTTAAAGTCGTCGGTTGTACCGGTTTTGCCAGCTGCCGGGCGGCCAATGCCTGCGCCTGCTGCCGTGCCGTTTACAAATACGCCTTTCATCATGTCAACGGTTAAATATGCTGCGCGCGGGTCAACTGCTTCGCGGCGTTCGGTTTTGTTTTCAAAAATTACTTTGCCGTTGCGGTCTTCAATTTTTAAAATGCCAATCGGTTTAACGTAAACGCCGCCGTTGGCTATTGCACCGTAAGCTGCGGCCATTTCAACAGGAATTACGCCTTTGCTTAAGCCGCCGAGTGCCATGGCAAGGTTGGCGTCGCTGTATGCGCCGTCTTCAACCAAAGTGGTAATGCCAAGGTTTTTGGCTGTTTGCAGAATTTTATCTACGCCAACCTGCTGCGCTACAAGTACGGTAGGTACGTTCATGGAGCGGGTGAGTGCGGTGCGCAGGCTTACTTTGCCGTGCCATTTTAGGTCAGAGTTCTGCGGAGTCCAGCCCTGCGCAAATTCGGTTTCCCTATCTTCAACTACGCTGGCAGGGGTAAAGCCGTTATCCATGGCGGTAAGGTAAACAAAAGGCTTAAAGCTGGAACCCGGCTGGCGTACTGCCATAATTGCGCGGTTGAATTTGTCTTCGGCGCGGCCGCCAATCATTGCTTTAATGTAGCCGGTGGTAGGGTCTAACGAAACGAGCGCTACCTGCGGCTGAGTAAGTTTGTTGTCGTCGGTGTAGTAATTGGGCAGGTACTGCAAGGCGTCAACTGCTGCCTGCTGCATATCGCTGTTAATGGTGGTGTAAATTTTAAGCCCGCCTTTATACAGCGCGTCGGCACCGAATTTATCAATAATAAACTGGTTGCAGTAATCAAAAAAGTAAGAAAGGTATTCTTTTTTATCCTGCGTTTCGCTTACATGCACGGCAATTTTTTCGGCTTTGGCTTCATCGGCCTGAGCCTGGGTAATATAGCCGTATTTTACCATCTGGTCAAGCACAAGTTCCTGGCGTTCTTTGCTGGCTTTGGGGTTTTCCAGCGGGTTGAAGTAGTTAGGGCTTTTAGGAATGGCTGCCAGCGTTGCTGCTTCGGCAAGGTCAATGTCTTCTACATGTTTGCCAAAGTAGTAAAGCGAGGCACATTCTACGCCGTAAGTGCCCTGGCCGAAATAAATGCGGTTCAGGTACATGTTTAAAATTTCGTCTTTGGTATAGCGTTCTTCAAGCTGGCGTGCAATAAAGGCTTCTTTAATTTTACGGGTAATGGTACGCTCGTTGGTTAAAAAAGCATTTTTTGCAAGCTGCTGGGTAATGGTGCTGCCGCCCTGTACGTCGCCGCCGGTAAGGGTTACTACCAAAGCGCGCGCGGTGCCGCGGATATCAATGCCGCCGTGTTCGTAAAAGCGGGCGTCTTCAATAGAAATAAAGGCTTCCTGCAGGTGCTTCGGCATTTTGTCAAGACTTACGGGAATGCGGCGTTCTTCGGATGCGGTGGTGTAGATAAGTTCGCCTTTATCGTCAAAATACTGCGAAGCAGCATCCGGACGCAGCGAATCTTCAATATCTACCGCAGGCAGCAAACCGGCAAGACCCCAGAAAGCAGCGCCTGCCAGCACAATTAATGCTGTAAGTACGCAGATTACTGTTTTAAAAAAGTTTCCCATTAAATTAACCTCGGTTCTGTAAATATTGTAATAACAGCTGAAACATTCCCAATTATTATACCACACTTTAATTTAAAAGGGTACAACGGCAATGTAAAACAGCACCGCGCAAAGTAGATTTTTGGTGAAATTTGCGGGTGCTGTGGGGAATATTTGTGAACTTTACCAGATTCCTAAAACGTGCTGCATGCCAATGCTTACCAGTGCAATGAAAATCCAGCATACAAGGCCGAGCAAAATCGGTTTGCCGCCGCTTTTTACAAGGCTTACAAGGTTGGTGTTAAGGCCGATGGCTGCCATTGCCATTGCAATCATAAATTTGCCTACCGAAGGAAGCTGGGCAAGTACCGGCAGGCTTTCACCGGCAAGGGTGTTAAAAATTGCCGCTATTACAAAGTAAAGAATGAACATGGGGAAGATGGAGGTAATTTTAACATCGGCTGCCGTATTTTTGGTTTTGGATGTTATGTAGGCAAGCCCGAGGCAGATAGGTATAATTGCAAGCGTTCTGGTTAATTTAACAATGGTTGCGTAGTTTAGGGCCGTATCGCTGCCGTGCGCGCTGGCCCATGTTTGCCCTGCGGCAACAACGCTGCTGGTATCGTTAATGGCCGTTCCTGCCCACATGCCAAAGCCTGTATCGGTAAAGCCAAGCATATCGCCAAGTGCGGGGAACAGGAAGGCTGCCACAACATTAAACAGAAAAATTACGGAAATCGACTGGGCAATGTCTTTATCGGAGGCTTTAATAACAGGCGCTGCTGCTGCAATGGCGCTGCCGCCGCAAATGGAAGAACCCACGCCGACAAGCGTTGCAATATCGCGGTCTATGTTCATAATTCTGCTTAAAATGTAAGCCGTAATTAATGCCGTGCCGATAGTTGAAACAATAATTAGTAAAGACTGCGAACCGACTGCTAAAATTTCAAATAAATTCATGCCGAAGCCTAAAAGAATGATGGAATATTGCAGTATTTTTTTGGCAGTAAACTGAATGCCGGGCTGAAAAAATGCGGGCCGTTTCCAAAAAGCGGCTGTAAGGCCGAATAAAATTGCAAAAACGGGTGCGCCAACAACCGGGAAAAGTTTGCCAAGATAGGTTGCAGGAACTGCCAGCGCAAAGCAGAATAAAATTCCGCGTAAATTTTTGTTGATGAAATCCATGCGTTAAAACTTCCTTTCATTAATAAGATGTAAAATATTAAAACGTTCCGTGAACTGGTTGCAAACAAAGTATAAATGATTTACAATAATTAGTAAAATGAATTATTATAATAAAATCGATTAAATTTTATAATGAGATTAACGATGATAGAAGAACTTGAAACATTTTTAGCCGTTGCGGAATACCGTAATTTTACCAGGGCGGCGCAAAAACGCAATATATCGCAGCCAACTGCCAGTGTGCAGATAAAAAAACTGGAAGAATTTTTTGGCGCATCTTTAATAGAAAGAACTGCAAAACATAAAAACGTGGCGTTAACTTCTGCCGGAAAAATTCTTTTGCAAAGCGCCGGGAATATTTGCGCGGAAATTGAATACGCAAAGGCGGCTATCGGCGGCTGGCAGGAAAAACTTGAAGGTGTGCTGCGCATCGGCGCAAGCCAGACGATTGGCGAATACTTTTTGCCGGAGTATCTTGGCAGATTTACAAAAAAATACAGCAAGCTGGAGCCGGAAATTATAATTGGCAACACAAAACATATTGTAAACCTGCTTTTAAACGGCGAGATTGACGTGGGGCTGGTTGAAGGCGAAGTGCAGGAAAGCGGAATAAACGCAGAAGCATTTTACCGCGACAGGCTGGTTGTTATTGCGGCTGCCGGGCCTGAAGCCAGTGGCAATATGCGCTGGATTATACGTGAGGAAGGTTCGGCCTCCCGCGAACAGTGGGAAAGTTTTGTGCGTGAAAGCAACATAAATATAAACAGAAGGCCGGTAATTTTTAATACGAATTTTGCCGTTAAAGAGGCGGTTAAAAATAATTTGGGCTGTGCGCTTATATCGGAACATATTGCCGTGCAGGCGCAGCGTGCCGGTGAAGTAAGCATTGCGGATAATTACCCTGCGGCCCGGCGTGATTTTTACTGCCTTACGCTGCACAGCAGAGCCGAGCGGCGTGCCGTAACTGTTTTTAAAGAAGATTTGCATGAAAACTTTGCGAAAAATGAAGGAAATAAAAATAAAAATGAGGATTAATAAGCAAAAGAAAAATTTATGTAAAATTTAGCTGTAAATTGCTGAAAATAGTATCAAATTTATGTTTGCTTTTAACAGGCAGATTTAATATAATAATAACACGCTGTGATGCGGCACTGAAAAATTTCAAAAAATAATTTCAAAAAAGTAGTTGACAAAACGATGAAAACGTTGTAAACTACAAAAGCTGTCAAACATCAGCAGCACCTTGAAAACTGAACAAGAACCAAGAAAAAGCGAA
>ULVB01052101.1_pt1 | contig 10201 bp, 5 predicted proteins | sample 1959071 | NCBI WGS metagenome assembly ULVB01 (sample SAMEA4835776, study PRJEB28245) | human gut metagenome | biome: gut microbiome; material: fecal sample | place: Denmark | collected 2008 | reverse complement strand
TACGGCCTGCATGGGATGCTTACGAACAAATGAACCTCATTGGCATGGCGCGCAATGAGGTTCAACTGAGTAGAATCAAAGTAACATTGAAAGTCCTGTTTCGGTTTGGTTTCTTGTGCTGTTTGTAATATTGACGGTGGTTTACCATGGAGATACTGACCGTTTGGAGGCGGCTCCGTGGTGTTGAACTTGTGATGAAGAGCCTTGTAGTCATGATACTCGAAATCCACTTTGGTAAAGAATATGACTACTAAGTCCTCACGTTCTTCAAGAAACTCCTCCATGATGTAGAAGTTCTTCTTGTGCTCGTTCTTTCCTGCCGCATACTGGCAGTCCGTATAGGAATGGCTGTTGAGGAAATCCTTTTTGTAGCGGTGATATAGTTTACCGCATCCTATGACTTCCGTTTGATAGCACTCGTGGGCTTCCTTGAAGAACAGCCACAATTTGTTGGTACCACAAATGCCACCTACACTGTTAGCGAAGGTGCATTCATTGCATTGGGGTAAAAAGAGAGAACGAGGATTCGTCTCGTCCTTGGTTGTTTGATGTATTATTATGTTCCATTTTTATTCTTCGAACGCACTGTCCAATAGGGAAACAGCCTCGTCCTTTTTCTTATTGATGATTTTTGCGTAAATTTGTGTCGTACGCACCTCCGTATGACCGAGAAGTTTGCTTGTAGTGTATAGGTCTGCGCCCATGGTCAGCTCCATCGTGGCGAACGTGTGTCTTGAGACATGGTAGGTCACATGTTTGCTGATACCTGCCGCACGGCTCCATTCCGGGATGCAGTCGTAGTTCTTGCTTGGCAGTGTTGGAAACACCTTGTCCTCGTCACTCGCAGATCCACGCTCAGGCATCCAACGAAGGGCTTGCTTGTTGAGAGGAAGATAGAGAGGCTGCTTGGTCTTGTACTGCAATATCTCAACTCGTGTCTTGTCACCCTCGGTGATGATATTTTTCCACTTCAAACTCTTCACGTCACTGATACGGAGTCCGCAGAAGCATGAAAACAGGAACGCCGCCTTGATATCCTCACGCTTGCAAGGGGTGTCAATCAGTCTCTTCACCTCGTCAACGGTCAGATACTCTCGCTTGGTACCGCCACCTTTCAGGACATCCATGCGAAGACGCAATACGGGATTGTCGTCCATTATCTCTTCCTCAATAGCCATATTGAAGGCTGCTTTGAGGCATTTGAGATAGTTCATCACCGTGGACTTGGACGGATGGGTGTGCTTGTAGGTGATATAGTCGTTCAACAAGAACACCATGAAACCGTTGCAGTATTCCTTGGTCATCTCTGCGAGTGTCACGTTTGGCGAATGTTCTCTCACTGCATTCAGCACGCTGTTCACCCAGTTTCGGGCAGATTGTCTTCCTCGCTCCACTTGTGCGTCACGGAATATCTCCAACCAATCCACAAGTCGCATTTTGATTCTTGACTTGTCTTTGAGTCCTGCGATACCGTTGGTGATGCTCATGATGCGTTGTGCCTTGATGGCATAGACTGCTTGCATCGTCTGCTTGTTCTGCTCCCTGGCAGCTGCGTCAACCTCTGGTATGAGATAAAGGCGCAGATAATCATAGGTACGGCGACCGTTGACATTGATGGATAGATAGGCTGACTTGTTGCCGTTGGCAAGTTCCTTGAAGCGGATTCTCACAGGCTCCTTGGTCTTGGAATTTCTCTTGCGCTCAGTCTCTGCAACGGCAATCTCTGTCTTCACCTTCTTAGTGGCAAGATACTCCTTGTATTTGTCCACGTTGGCATCTGGATCTTCTCCATGCGGCTTGTAGCCTCTTCTGCCGACACGCTTCTCAAAGGTTCCGTCCTTCAATGCCTTCATGCGTTCCTTGGCCTTTTTCTCAGCTTCTTTCCAGATTTCCTTGTGTTTCTCCTCGCTGTCATCCTTACGAAGGTAAAGACCAACTGACTCATAGGCACGTTGTCCCTTACCATAATATATATCAAGGAAGAGGGAACGGTCTCCATTGCGCATCTTGCGACTACGGACTATCACAGAACTGGTGTATTCCTCAACTTTCTCCACTTGGTTCAGCTCGTCAGAAGGATCAGTGAAAGTCTCTCCATTGACAACCTCTCGCATCTTGCGTTCTTTCAGACGCTCTGCGGTTTCCATGACCAAGGTATTATTCTGCTTGTCAGCCTCGGTAATCTCTGGGTTGATATAGAGCTTCAGAAACTCGTACTTGCGTTCACCATTATAATATATGTCGAAGTAGAGCGACTTGCTGCCGTTGGCAAGGTTCTTGAAACGAAGAGTGACAGCTTCACGCTTGTTGGGTCGGCCTCTATGTTTTTTGATTGTTCCATCTATGGCTCTGTCCTCACCGTCATCGTCAATAAATTTCCATTGGTGTCCTTCTCTGCCAGAAACGGCTCCGACGACTTCGTTTGTCTCACTTTCCTTTCCCTTGGCACTTTTGCCAGTTTTAGCAGTATTGCCATTCTCCTTCTTACTTGCTCGTGCGGTCTTCTTGCTTGAAGTTGTTGTAGAAGCAGGATGCTCCAAGGAAGCCTTCACTGTTTCCAACTTTCCCGACAGGATTTCTTGCACTCGTTGGTTCTTGATAGCTTCAGCCTTCTGTAAGGTCTCAGCATTGACTGCCTTAGCCTTGTCATCGTCCTCAGGAAGCAGATAAAGCTTTAAGAACTCATACGACCTCTTTCCACTTTTGTAAGTGTCGAGATAAATCGACTTTGTGCCATTCGCCAAATCCTTGTAGCGTATGCGCACAGGTTCATTGTTACTTCTCATGTTACTTTGTTATTTATTCTACTTATTGTCATTTTGCGAGATTTGTTACTCACGGTGCAAAGATACGAAAAATAATTGGATTTGTTACCCAAATCAAGAACCAATTACGAACCATTAACTATGATAAATTATAAAATTAAATGGTAAAGTAACAAACAAATAACAAAATACACACTTTATTAAATACCTGCTATATGCTGTATATATTAGCATTTACGCACGTTTTGTTGTCATTTTGAATGTTGCATTAGATTTGACGTTGTATTGGCGTTGTAAATCCTGATTATGTAGCTGTGAATGATGGACCTGAAAGAAGTCGTATTGGTAACGGTGATGCCTTTCAGAAGCAACGTGATGTCTTTCGTAGAAGATTTCGTGAATTACAACGTTCACAACTTACACAAGGTGGTCATGGAAGAAAGCACAAGACAAAAGCAACCGAAATACTTAGAGGTAAAGAAAGAAATTGGGTGCAGACTGAAAATCATCGTATAAGCAGGGAAATTGTAAATTTAGCATCTCGGTGGAAAGTTGAGTGCATACAAATGGAATGTCTGAAAGGATTTGGAAAAAATCAAGAAGGAGAAGTTGAGGACAACCACAAACGCCTTCTTGGGCGATGGTCTTACTTCGAGCTACAAAAAGATATAGAATATAAGGCTGCAATGGTTGGTATTCAAGTGAAATACATAAATCCAGCATATACCAGCCAAACTTGTCATGTCTGCGGACAACGTGGAAATAGAATAGAACGTGATACTTTTATTTGTACCAACCCTGAATGTACTTGCTATAATCAAGCCCAGGATGCAGATATGAATGCAGCTATAAATATTGCAAAGTCTAAAGATGTAGTAGAATAGTTAAAGTTGAATCTCCCCGCTAACCTTAATATGTTATCTACCTTCGGCCGAAGGTAATGCTACTCGCGGCCGAAGGTAACGCTACCACCGGCCGCAGGTAGCGCGACTCGCGGCCGACGGTAGATAACTTGTCTAGGACTTCGGGGAAATATTTTCTTAACGCTTGATGAGCCGAATGGTTTCGTGCTTCATTTTCAGGAAATAGACGCCTCTGCTGAGTGTAGCCACGTTATAGCTGGAAATGCCTGGCTGGTTCACACGAAAGGCACGGACAGGAACGCCGCCAACATTGTAAAGCAGAGTTTCTTCGGGGGCCGATGTCTGCATTGTCAGGATGTCGCCTTGCAAGGCGGCATGCGGGGCGGATGCCGTTGTTGCGGGCGAGGAAATGCCCGTGACTTGCTCGCTCCCAACGACAACCAGGCGCGGCGCGAAGATATATCCTGCGGCATTCTCGCGCGAAGCAAATTCTGAAGTACCCTTTCCACCCGTGGCCCGGGCATTCTGGTAGATGTAAACCGAGAGGTCTTTGGCGCCGCTTTTATAGCGCGACAAGGCGTAGGACGTCACATCGAAAGCCACGAAATTGCTGGTCCAATCTTTCCCTGGAATGAAACACGGGAAAACGGTCAGCTGCGAAAGCGTTGAAGGACCGTTATTCCATGTCACAGCGTTTTCCGTCCACGCTTGCGACTTGAGCGAAGAAACCGTCCACTTCACCTCACTGACTTTTTCGGAGCCGGAAACCACCTGAAAGAGGAGTTTCACTTCGGCTTTGCCAGCGGTCAGGTCAAGGCTGTCGAGGGCTTCGAGCGGGAAACGCACGTAGGCCGCACGGCGATAGTTTGTGCCGTCGTTGCGCACCACAAGCGTTGGCGCGGAACCGAAATTCGTTGTCCCTTGTTTGTCATAAACATAAGCATCGGCCGTTGCAAACGAAGTGGCCACTCCTGGAGCCACCACCACATGGCAGACAGCCTCAACGCCGTCGGCCACCGATGCCTTGACGTCGGCTTCGCCACTGCGCAAGGCCAAAACGCGGCCGCTTTGGTCCACGCGAACAACCTGGCTGTCGGAACTCTCCCACTTCACCGAGGGACGCGTGGCATTGAGCGGCTGCACAGCGGCCTTGAGCTGAGCAGAGAGGGCGGTCTTGCCGAAGGTGAGTTCGGAGGCGCTCAGCGTTAGCGTGTCAACGCGACGATAGACGGAATCGGGCGTCGATTCGTTGACCACGAAAGCCGACGTTGAGCCTTTGTACATCGTTTCCGTATTGAACTTGCACTTCAGTTCCTTATATTTCAGCGCGGGAAACTTGGCATAGAGGGTCAGAGAATCCAACGCATAGGAGGGGTCGCTCACGAAGGCACGGACTTCCTTGGCGTTGACCTCGCGGAAGAGGGCGGCACAAGGGGCCGTTGCCGACACTTCCATTTCGCCCACGCTGAGTTTGGCGGCGCGATGGAACACGGCCTGCAGCATGCCCAGTGAAGGATTGAACACGGCCTGAACGGAATCGGTGTTCACGACCAAAAGACTGTCGATGCGGCTGCGGGCAACGCTGATACTGCCAGTGTTGGGCACGATATAATAGGCGTATGTTGCGCCAGTGGGTTGCTCTCCGTGGTTGAGATAGAGTTTGAACACACGCTTCTTCTGCATCGTCGTGTTGGAAGAGGCGGAATCCACGGATTTCCACGTGCCGCTCTGTATGGTGTCGGAAAGAACGACTTCACCGCCCTGCGGGAAAAAATATGAGATGCTGTCGTGGTTCACCCACGCGACATCATTGCGCGACACCTGCCCAGCGGCAGTGAGGGTTTCGGAGGAATGGCTGCCGTTGGCGGCAAAGGAGACGGGGCCGGAAGAAAGACACTGGTTGATGGTGGTGTGGACCGCATTGGCGTTTGACGAACGGATGTCGCTGCCCAGACACACCACTTCGTTGTCGAAGAAAAACCAGCTCTTCTTGGCCTGCGTGTTGAGGGCATATTCGGTGTTGTTCATCTGATAGGTCATCACGCCGTATGTGCCGTCGCTCACGCCGCCTGTAAAGGTGCTCTGCCCCTTCGTGCCCCACTGCCGCGGCTGAGGAATGGAAGAGACGGCCGGCACGGTTGTTCCAGGCAGATGCGCCCAATCCCAAACGACGGAGATGTCGGCATATTCCTTGCCTGTGCGTGCAATCCACGTGCTGCCCTCGGTCAAGAAATAGCCCTTGAGGTTGGCGCCGTTTCCGTTTTCGCAACGGAGTGTGCGCGTTGAAGCGGTGCGCACGTCGATGTTGTAGCCTGGGCGCTGGTGAACGGTGTAATCTGCCCGCCAATAGTGGCGATGGAAGGGCGCAACGCCATAATCCGGCTGCTTGCTGCCTTTCAAACGGAGCGTGGCGGCGTTAAATTCCTCTGCATGTGCGCGGTCGAGGTCGGTCATGGCTGTGGTTATCGTGGAGAAACTGCTGCGCAGCATGCCGTTTGGAAGGGCCACACTGCGCCCGACGTTGTTAAACGACATGTATTGGCCACGCACGCTTGGCAAGTAGCCGTGACGCACAAATCCGCTGATATAGTCGAGATAGTCGCCTTGCTCGGCATAGGACGTGCCGACAAGATAATAGGCCACTTTGATGGTGGCGGTTAGCACCGAACCGCCATAGCCTCCAGCATAAAGTTGCATGCCGTGTTGGAGATAGCTATAATCGCTCTGCAACCCCTCTCCCGTGTTGAACTTCACAGGGAGGAAAAACTGGTTGACGGCAAAATCAAGGTTGCTCTTGTCTTTCTGGAGCGCCGTGCGATAAATCCATTGCAGGGCAATGTCCATCTTGTTGGCACCAGAACCTTGCGAGCCGCTTTGATTGGGCCCTTTACTGATGCTCTTCTGCCAGGCAAGGATGTTTTTTTCCATTGATTCAGGAAGCTGCTTCTCGCCACTGCGCATCAGGCAGAGAATCACGCCCATCTCCTGCGGCCAACCGATTTCCCAATACCACCAGTTGGTGCTGACTGGCTTCTTGGCATACCAATAATTGAGTCCGCTGACAATCTGTGCATACAATTTTTCATCGCCCTTCAAAGCGCTCTCCGGCGCCACATAAGCCACGGCAAGGGCTTTGAGGCGGTTGAGATGTTTCATGGCAGGCCAATTGGTCTGCGAGTGGGAAGCATAATCGACATCAGACCAAGAGCCGTTGTCTTTCATACTGCTCTTATACTCCTTGGCCGAAGCAACCAACGAAGAGACTTTACTTGTGGAGAGTTCGCGGGCCACGACGTTGTCGATGATTTGCTGAAACACATCGGCACTGGCTGGCAAGGCGACGCTGGAAATGGCCAACGTGAGCAGGGCACGCTTCGCGTTGCGCCAAAAGCCGCCACGCAAGGAATAGCTGTTCTTTTTCATGGAATGTTTGTTATTGGGTTTGCAGAAACAAGCAGACAGTTGGTAAGTAGGTGTCAAAAGAAAATCTGGCATCTGCCTGCCGCACAAAATTACAAAAGACTGGCAGATTGTCAAAATCATTTATGGCTTTCTTCAAGTAATGGTGGGACCTTTCCCCGTGCGTCGCAAGAACTGACAAAACGTCTCTCCTATGAAATCCGAGAATGCCGTCAAAACGAATAATCCCCCTGAGGAAAAATTTCTCAGGGGGATTCGTAATGGTAAAAAAATAACTTGACCAATTTTGTGGAGTAGGAATAAGGATTTATTTCTTATGCCCTGTCTTTTTGCCGTTTTTGAAATTTATCATCGGTCACATAGCCCGCTATGCTCCCTCTTCCAAATTCCAAAACCAACAAAAATACAGGTCAAAATTGGTCAACTTATTCCTTCACCATTACTTATTTCGTTGTTCTTAGTAATGATGGAATTACTTATCTCAAATCGAGCTCGTCGATGACATAGGAAGAACCGCCGAACTTGTCAATGATGAAGAGCACGTAGCGGATGTCAACGTTGATGCAACGCTGGAGTTGTGGGTTGAACTTGAGGTCGCTTGAGAGGCTCTCGATGTTGCCGTCGAAGGCCAAACCGATGAGTTCGCCCTTGGCGTTGAGCACGCCGGAACCGGAGTTGCCGCCCGTGATGTCGTTGTTGGAGAGGAAGCATGTGGGGAGCTTGCCGTCTTCGCGAGCATAGCGCCCGAAGTCTTTCTTCTCATAGAACTGACGCAGGCGCTCGTTCACGAAATAGTCGCTCTCCGTTTTGCTTTCTTTCTCAAACATACCATCGAGCACGGTGCGCCAATCGTAGCGAACGGCATCGCGCGGCTTGAGGTCTGTCACGTGGCCATAAGTCATGCGAAGCGTGAAGTTGGCATCGGGGGCTTTTGCCCAATCGTACATCTCGCAAAGGCCGCGCACGTAAATACGGTCGAAGGCACGACGCTTGGCGTTGTATTCCTTCATCGGCGCTGAAAATTTCTCAATATAATCTGCAATGGCCTTCTGCTCGCGCACCAATGGGTCGGCTTCGAGAAGGTCGGCATCGTTCTTGGCCAAAGCCTCAGCCAAGCGGGCGCTGTCGGTGAAGAGGCTCATGTTGTAGACAGAGTCGATGGTTGCCTCCCAGTTGCGTCCCTCGGCCAAGAATGCCGGCACTGCCGGGAGTTTGTGGGCCTTGAGGAAATAAGGGAAGAGAAGCTTCACCTTGCCGTAGTCGATGTCGTGCTTTGTCTTGTCGTGGTTGCCGGCAGCGGCGAGGATGGCCGCCTTGGCATCTTCGATTTTCTTGGCCTTGCCGCCCTTGAGCGCCTCACGGTATTTTTCGATGAGACGAGTTGGGAAATGAAGTTCCTGCTCTGAAAGCGTGATGCGGAAGAGAGCGAGATCGTGGACGTTGTCGCCAAAGGTCTTGCAGAGCTGGTCGATGCTGTCGATGACATGCAGATATTCTGGTTTGCCGGCTTTGGCGGCGAAAGCGCGGAACTGTGCTTCTTCGGCCTTTTTCTGGTCGATGAGGCGGATTTTCTCAACGGCTTCGTTCATGCCGCCATAGTTCTTGACAGCATTTCCCCATGAGAAATATTCGTCTTCGAGCAAGAGACGAAGCTCGTCGCTTTGGTCCATAAGCTGCTTGTAATAGTTGAGCAACGGATTGCCGGCCAAAACGATGGGGGCGTTCATCTGCTGCGCACGCAAAGCCACTTCAGAAGCCGTCAAGTATCGGCTCGTACTTCCGGGGAAGCCCATGATCATGGTGTAGTCTTTGTCGTTGATGCCCTTGAGCGAAATGGGCAGATATTTCTTCACCTTGAGTGGCACGTTCTTCTTGCTGTAGGGCGCTGGCTGGCCGTTTTTGTCGGCGTAAATGCGGAACATGGCGAAGTCGGCGTTCTGACGCGGCCAAATCCAGTTGTCGCTGTTGCCGCCAAACTGGCCCACGTTGTAGGGTGGGTTGGCCACGAGGCGGATGTCGCTATAGGTCTGCTCGAAGAAGGCATAAAACTGATTGCCGCCGAAATAAGGCACAATACGCACATCCATACCCTTCTTCTTGGCCAAGTCGCTCTTCTTCAGCAACTTTTTGGCCATAGGTTCGAGAAACGCCTGGCTCTGACGCGTATAGTCGTCGGCCTTCTGCTTGGCAGCTTCAGCCTCAACCTCTGCCGTCACATCAACGATGCGGACAACGAAGGTGAAAGTGAGGCTCTCCGGCGTGCGGAGCTCTTCGGCGCGACTCTTGGCAAAATAGCCGTCCTTCATGTAGTCGTGGCCGATGCCGCTCATTTCGTGAACGTAAGAGAAGCCGCAGTGGTGGTTGGTCAGGATGAGACCATCAGGGCTCACCACCTCACCGGTGCAACCGCGACCGAAGATGCCGATGCACTCACGCAACGAGGGCGACGTTTCGCTATAAAGCGCCTCTGGCGGCAACTGAAGTCCTGCGCGACGCAGAGAGTCTTCAAGGTGCTGCTGCTTCATGAGTTTGAGCAGCCACATGCCTTCGTCGGCACGGGCGCTGGAGAGACACAGCACGAGGGCTGTGCAGAAGAGTAAGATTTTCTTCATTTGCAGTGTTTTGAAATTATTGATTATGTGTGTGATTAATTTCAAATGACAGGCAGGGGCGTTCCAATGGTTTGAAACACCCCTTTATGCCTTATATATTTGGCCCCAATAAAGAGAAATGTAGGAGGCGAAAAGCGTACCGTTTTTTCATTCCTCGTTATATTTGGTCCAAACAACAGAATCCTACAATCGCACCTTAACCCCGCCCATCAACATAAATCCTGGCTGGCGAACGTTAGCAAGGTCGTAATAGCGATGAGACGTGAGATTGGTCATATCAACGAAAATATCGTAATGGGGCTGCGTCCAGCTAACGCGGCAATCGAGCAAGGCATGAGCACCATAGGGATGCAACTCACCAGTCGAGATGCCGTTTTCATACCGCAGGTAGGCTCCTTCGCGGTCTTGCACGCGGAGGGTCCAAAGGGCCGAGAGGTCGGAAATGATGCGGTGGAACAAACTGGCCGTGAACTTGTGGCGCAGGTATTCCAGGGCATAGTTCGACTTGAAATAGTCTTCTCCGGCACGACGATGCTGGTGC
>ULVB01042995.1_pt1 | contig 10225 bp, 8 predicted proteins | sample 1959071 | NCBI WGS metagenome assembly ULVB01 (sample SAMEA4835776, study PRJEB28245) | human gut metagenome | biome: gut microbiome; material: fecal sample | place: Denmark | collected 2008 | reverse complement strand
GGGGCTGACGCCCCTACGTACGTGCCCGTACCAATTTAGATGATCAAACGCCAGGAAGCCAACCAGGCCGCGCTGAAGAATGCGTTCAAAAAGCTTGGCTATGACAAAGCGTTTGAAGAGGTTAACCATGACTGATGACCTGCAACAAGCTATCGCCAAGGCACCTTTGGTGGAGACCGCTCAGGCGTGCGTGGCGGAGTGTAAAAGCAAATGGCCGCTTGTTTCGATTGAGGCTCTGATCGAAACGTTTATGCGTAAGAATGTAAAAGGCGAAAACCTTCCATTCATGGGGATTAACAAAGACAAAGAAATCGTCCCTACGGCAGCCAATACTGGCAACGTGGATAGCACAAAATACAACGTTCTTTGTCAAGGGGAATTCGTTTTTTCGGGAATGCAGACGGGCCGTGATATCTGTATTCGAATAGCGTTGTCTCAACTACAGACCCCTGTCTTACTTTCTCCGGCCTACACGACCTTTAAAATCAAAAAGGAAGCTCCCATCCTGGCTGAATTCTTTTTTCTGAACTTCAAATCTCAGGAAATGGATCGCAGAGGATGGTTTAAGAGTGATTCTAGCGTTCGTTCAAACCTTGATTGGGATCGCTTTTGCGAAATCAAGATCCCGCTACCGCCAATAGATGTGCAGCAACAATACGTTGACGCCTACCAAGGTTTGACCGCCATCATCGAGCAGAATGAAGCGCTGGTGAAGTCGCTCGAGGAGACCGCTCAGGCTTGCGTGGCTGAGTGCAGAGAGAAGTGGCCGATGGTTGCTTTAAGTGGATACATCAAGGAGCTCAATGAACGAAACACTGCAGAGAAATTAGAAGCTAATGCAGTACGTGGCATATCAACAAACAAAGAATTCATCGACACTAAAGCCAATTTGAACGGCGTGAAGCTCTCTTCCTACAAAATCGTTAAGCCAGAGAGTTTTGCCTTTGTTGCAGACACATCACGGCGCGGCGACAAAATGTCCCTTGCTTTCAATTGTTCCGATGAAAAATACTTGGTTTCGTCAATTTCGACGGTCTACGAAGTTTCAGCTCGAGATACATTACTACCAGAATTTCTCTATTTGCAGTTCAAGCGCCCTGAATTTGACCGCTACGCACGATTTAATTCATGGGGCAGTGCGCGTGAAACGTTCAACTGGGAGGACATGTGCCGAGTGAAGATCCCGCTGCCGCCGATCGAGGTGCAGAGGGCTATTGTCGCGCTCTACCACTGCGCAGAAGAAGCAAGAAAGATTGCAGAGGAAGCGAAAGCTCAGCTTGCTCTAGCTTGTCCTGCCATGATTCAACGGGCATCTCGACGTTTTTAAAGGAGATTCACTAGTATGGGGGCTCCGTTCTCAGCTCTTTCGTTTCTGAAAAAGATTCCTTCGGATTTGCTTTGTGCTTATTTCAAGCGGTTTAACAAGGTGAATTTGTGTATTTTTGACGAGAAAAATCAAAAAACAGCGATTTTGATGGATTTTTGGAAGGAGCTTCCAGACGAGGTTAAGAAAACTGCTGAAAGTGACTTTAGCTCGATTCTCGAAATGATGGATGAGTTGGGAGTTCAGTCAATTTACTCAATTGCAGAACAATTGGGCTGCGGAGATGAGCTGTTAAAGGCTTGGGATGGAAAGACGTTAGAAGAGAAAACCTTTATTGCTTTCATTGATTTTAAGAATCTATGGGACGGAGCAAATGCATTGGCTTTTGCAGATCGTGTTCCGGGGCGAAGCTGGCAACGTAGGAAAAATCTTCCATCGGATTTACTGAATGATTCGGAACAAGCTTGTGAAGATTTCGCTCAAAAAATAGGAGAACTTCTTCATTCTGAACAAGGACGTGGAAATCAATGCAAGGTAGAACGCTATCAGACTGAAGATGGGAGGTTGTTCTTTTTTGCACTCTTCGAAGACTTCGCAAGAAGTTGTCTTGAATGGGAGAACAACGATTTGCAGTCGCGCCGTAGGCGTCAGGCTCTACAGTATATTTTCCAGTATTCGCCAAAGGAGGGAAAGCTGTCTATTTATTGCCCAAATGCTTCCGCGCTTGTTAGAAATTTGCAGCAAATTTTTGCTGAAACAATTCTTAATATCGAAGAGCTCGGAGAGGATGTTCAAGATAACCGAATATATGACCTGAAGCCATTATTGAATCCTGAATTTCGTTTTGCGTGGAAGACTGAGTGGGGTATTGAAGATGTCCAGTTGGTCAAACTGCGGTTGACAAGGAGATTTTCGAATCAACGTGTTGTTTTTGAAGCGGGTCGTAAAAACGGAAGGAAAGAGGTTTATGAATTACTCAGTTCTTGGGGCGACACAGAGGGTCTGGACAACTATTTTGTAACACAGGCGGAAATTCGTGTTCGGTACCAAGCTGATGTAGGCAAGGTGCGCTCCTACAGCTTTTCTGTAACGTGGCCTAACCACTGTAACTTAAAGCCAGATACTCTCGGTAAGCATTTGCAAGAAATGCTTGTTATGTCAGGGATCGAATTGAAGGAGCCTGAGGATAATGGCAAGGCCTCGTAAAAAGCCTTTGCTTCAACTTGATGAAAACGACCCTCTGCGATGTTTGTTAGCGGCGTTGGGGCCGGCTCGCGAAGAAATTTCCTTTTCAAGGCAACAGATCGAAATACAGAACTTTGATTCAGTTCGCTTGGCAAGCCTTACGGCAACCAATCTGCTCCGCCCAGATTCGACCAGATTGACAACAGATTGTTTCAAGTGCGATCGTCAATGCATTGGATTGTCGTTGATGAAATCCCCGAAGGGAACGCTGGGTTTCGTATGCCCCTGGTTTCCGACTGTCGGATGGATTGACGTTCGGTCAGAGCAACTTGAGCGGATGAGGTTTCGCCGCGACGATTTGATTCGATGGTTGGTTCAGTTTTTTAACTGTCAGCCGGTTTATTTGCTGGATGAACCAGAGTTGCCCGCAGGGAGTTATCGACTCGGGATTGCGCTTGTCGAGCAAAAACGCTTGCAACTGTTTCTGCAGTTCAACCGAAAGTTTGGGTGGCAACTTAAGTGCGCCGAAAATTGCATTGCGCTGCATGACCTTTTGCGTTTCAATGGATCCGAGTATGTCATTGATCCTGATCAGAAAGAACTTTTGCTGTGGTCGGATGACAGCGACGAGCCGCCTATTTCACGCGCTGCTCGGTTGCTCGAGGAAGTGGAGTGGAGAAAAACTCATCGGGACGTTTATCCCGGGGCGGTTTACGAACAAGTTGCGGAAGAGAACGGCATAACAAAAGCTACCTTGGAAGGCATACTCAAAAAAGCTCGTCAAGATACCACCATTCTTGGGTTGAAGCGAACCTATCGTGAGAAGCGGTTGGAAAGTCAAAAAACGAAAATAACTCCATAACCGCTTGACTTTATTGAAAAAATAAAAGTAGCTACCGAAAGTCAAAGACTTTGGGCGAAATGGTCATTGTCCAAACAGAACTAATGAGGTTCAACGATGACCAAGAAGTTTTTTTATCGAGCTCGCGAAGCGCAGGATCACACGGCGCTCGCCCGCTCAACCTTTTACGCCTATATCTCCAAAGGCCTGTTGCCGCCGCCGATCAAGGTTGGTGACCGAGCATCTGCTTGGCTCGTCTCCGAAATCGTTGCCGTCAACAAGGCACGCATTCTCGGCAAAACAAATGAAGAAATCCAAGCGCTCGTGAGATCGCTCGTCGAGGCGCGTTCTCGAATGGAGGACAACGCCGATGAGTGAGATGCAGAACCAGAAGGGGTATGCCCTGTCGATGGAACTTCTTTCAAACGAACGCCTTGAGGTTTCAAATGCCGAATTTCTTCATGAAGCTTTTACCATTTCTGCCGCTCATTGCGGAGATTGTCGCCCTGTTACTGTGTCTTTTGTTGGCAATCCTTCCCGCGATGCTCGCTGGGTAGCCCGGCCTTTCACGGGCAACGATGCCCTCGAATCCGACCATGCGAACAACTACTTCGCGCTCTCGGCATTCGTGCCGGACTCAGTAGGTACCTACTATCGGCGCAAGAAGTCTTTTGCCGCTCAGTTCGTCGTGGCGCTTGACGATGTGACGCCGGTCGTTGTCGAGGGAAAGCAGAAAGCCCAGATTCCTTTCAGCCGCATCACGCTGCCACCAACATATGTGCTTGAGACCTCCGAGGGTAATTTTCAGGTGGGTTACTTTCTCCGTGAGCCGATCTTCGATCGCGATGAAGCCGAGGACCTCTCAAAAGCAATTATTGCTTCGGGACTAAGCGATCCCGGTGCGGGTGGCCCTTGTGCGCGGTTGATGCGCCTGCCGATTGGTTGCAACGGGAAGTACCAACCTGAATTCCATTGCCGTTTGAGATTGTGGGAGCCAAAGCGCCGCTACACCATTGATGAGCTGCGCGAAGGACTGCAGATCGGTTTTGTCAGCGCAGCATGTGCCAAACAACAAACGGTTGCCCTGCCTGGTAACTTGTGTCAGTTTGCTGCGGAAGGGAATTCAGTCTATACGCCTGCACCGACGACGAACATCGTGCTTCAAGCATTGAGCGAACGCGGTCTGTTAAAGCGCGAGGTTGCGCCAGGGAAATACGAGCTGACTTGCCCGTGGGTTAATGAGCATACGGATCAGGGCGATAGCGGTGCAGTCTATTGGACACCGGATGAGACTCACCCGCATGGTTCCTTCAAGTGTCTGCACGGGCATTGCGTTGGGCGCGGCATTTCAGAGTTGCTGGATTACTTGGGCGTTGAGCATGAGGCAGCTCTGATGAAGGCGCGTATTACGACTGCACCGGGGGAAGTCAATCGCATCGTTGTGGCCGCCGAGACAGAACTTGCTCGTACAGGGCTTTACTTTCAACGCAGCGGGCGCATCGTTCGGCTTGAGCGATCGACGATTACAGGTAACTTACAGCTTCAGGAAGTCAATGCCAACAGTCTGCTTGTGGATTTGTCGGCACTGACGCGGTGGCAGCATTATGACGGGAGGTCAAAAAAGGTCGTTCCCTGCGATCCTTCGTCTAAGTACTTGTTAGCCATTCTTGAGAGCGGGCGGCACCAGGCGTTACCTGAAATCATTGGAATCGCAAGGCAGCCCATGATTGATGAGCTCGGCAGAGTGTCAAAAACGTCGGGCTACAACGCAGCTAGCAAGCTCTACGCTGATTTTGATGAGCACGCATACGAGGTGCCGGATAGACCGACAAAGGAAGATGCATTCAAGGCGCTGTATGAACTTGAAGCACTGCTAGAGGAATTTCCTTTTGAAGACGACTGTGACAAGAGTGCGGCTCTCTCGGCTATTTTGACGGCAGTTGTCCGCCCGCAGCTCAAGTTGGCTCCGATGATCCATGTGCAGGCGCACTTACCGGGTTCAGGAAAGTCGTATCTGACGGCACTGGTCGCGGCGTTCGCGACGGTTGATGAGGTAGCCGCATCAAGCTTTCCAAAGGACGATGAGGAGTGTCGAAAGTTCCTTCACTCTCAATTGCTTTCGTCGCCTGCGGCCATCATTTTCGACAATCTAACAACGGATATTTACGCCTTCAAAAGTCTCTGCATGGCAATTACGGAGCCGACATTCAACGCCCGAATTCTCGGGGTGAGTCGCACGGCGGAGGCGAGCACGCGGACGCTGCTTCTATCAAGTGGCAACAATGTCGGTCCCGTTGAGGACATGACGCGGCGGGTGCTGACGATCTGCCTTAACCCTGCAGAGATAAATCCTGCTGAACGTGAATTTCAGCATCCGAATCTCATAGAGGATTTAAGAGCGAAGCGTGCCCATTTTGTTTCGTGCGCCCTCACAGTGATCTCGGCATGGCTGTATGCAGGCAGGCCGCGACCGGACAGAGTGAAGACTCTCAATTCCTTTATGCAATGGGGGGAGTGGTGTCGTTTGCCACTTCTATGGCTGGGGCGAAGTGACCCGGCAACACGGTTGTTTGAGTTGATGGTGAATGACCCAGAACGCGAACAAACAGCACGGATATTTGAGGTGCTGAGCCGAATTTTCAAGTCAGATGCATTCTGTGTCAAGGATGTCGCGACAAAAGCACGGTACTCCGGTTTCGATGACGACATTTTCGATGCATTCGAAGAAGCGGGCCTGAGTGCAGCAGGTTTGTTGGATCGGCGTCGTCTCGGATGGTGGTTCAGAAGAAAAAATGGCTGGACGGCAAACGGTCTCAAACTCATTAAGTTGCCTTCGTCGGGCAAGCAGATTGTGTATCGCTTAGAGGTGCAACCATCGCCGTCCACAAAGCCTTGAAGAAAAAATGTTCAGGTTCTAATTTTAATGTGTTAGCTATGAAAGATGGTGAATTGATAAACAAAACAAATGGTTATGCGGTTGTGCGCTTGAATGCCGTGAGACATGGCATTTTGTCTCGTGAAACGGTGTTGCCTCATGAATCGCGGCAAGACTTCGAATTTTTGCTCAACGAGCTTCAGAACGAGTATGCGCCTAATGGTCAAACGGAAAAAGCCTTGGTCGAAGAGCTTGCATCCATTCTTTGGCGAAAGCGCCGAGTGCTTGCGGCCGAAGGTGCGCAGATCAATAGCGGGATTGCTTGTGCCATGACAAATTCGCTGCGAGTGGCAAATCAAGCAACGCCTTTTCTTCCGAAGATTACACGTAACGAACTATTGGGAGATGAGGCATTGCCTGTGAGAGAAATTTTGGCGCTCGATGCGGAAGGTCTTGAGCAAAGAAGACAGGCGCTTGAAGCGGAGTATGGATCGGTTGCCAAGTCGCGCCAGTTGTTGACTCTGGGCGGACGAGGAGCGGCGCGCAAGGCGCTTGAAGCGCTGCCGAGTTCATTGACGGACCTTTGGTACGCGAAAGATCGGTATGGCGAAACCATCTATCAGGTCGATCGTTTTTTGGAAAATGAAGTGCTGCCGCATCTTGCGGAGGAGAAAAGACTGCTTGAAAACGCAGACTCGTTGCGTCGCCAAGCACTCGGAAGCGCCGTGGCGGGACTGCCTTTCGAGTCAATCGCGCGCTATGAAGCGCATTTGGACCGTAAATTCGAGCGAACGCTCTCCATGCTCATCAAGTTGAAGGCAATGAAAACGGTACCGGTCAATGATGCCTCAACACCCGTGGGGCAAGGCGTTGCAGAGAATTGCATGCAGCATGTTCAATGACAATTTGCTGTTGATTTGGGAAAAAAGATGGGTGGTTTAGGAAGTGGACGTGTCAGCTCGCAGCACAAGGAGATAGTTGAGCACGCCCGATTTATTCAATCGGAGTGGGTTAAGGCGCGGATGGGGGTGCTGAATACGAGGGGCGCTATAAAAGTCAGCTGGAAGCGAGGAGGTCAACCTTATGGTGAAGCAGAAGTTGCGTTAGTTGACCAGCGGTTGCACATCGTCTATCGGAAACGCTCTGGCGGCGAAACGCAATGGCAAGACGTGCACGAGGTTGTCGAGCTTTCCTACTCGGCGCCACATTTTGGCGGCAAGCGCTTGTGGTTTCATTGCCCTCATTGCGGGCGTCGCGTTGCTGTGCTTTACTGCAGCGAGGTGGTTGCCTGCCGAAAGTGTTTGCATCTTTCCTATCGAACGGAGAGCGAAGATGCAATCGATCGTTTACGTTCAAAAGCAGCAAAAATCAAGGACCGGCTGGGGGGAGATCCGTATCAACGGCCGAAGAGGATGCATCGGAACACATTTGATCGCTTGCGAATGCAATATTTTGCAGTCAGTCAGGAAGCCGAGAAACGCTCAGAGGAGCGCTTGATTGCTTTGGGAAGGCGGATTTTGAGTCAGTCTTTCTCAAGGGAGCTACAATACGACGGCTGGTAACCGATAGGTTTTGTTTATTTGTTTGGCAATTTTGATGTTTTATTAGAATTAGGGTTTTGGTGGTTTTTGGGGTTTTGAACGGCTATCGCTGAAAAAATGTCAGTGGCTTAGCCCTATGACTTGATGTACGAGCAGGCATATTCCCCCCAAGCCTCCATGATGGCGCGGCGCTCTTTGGCGAGCGGTGCACGGTCGTAAGCGCCGCTGTACGCATCGTTGCGTGAGTGCAGCAGACAGAATTCGACGGCTTCTTGGTCGAAACGCCGGTTGTTGCCTATCTCATCGTCCTTGGCCCATGTCCGGAACGTGGCACGCGCCGTACCGTGCAGCGTGATTACGCAGGGTTTCTTGAGTTTTTCCGTCTTGACGGGGTCAATCCACCCGATGCCGTCTTCTTCAAGGCGCTTCTCATGTAGGCCTCGCAGAAACATGGTGAGTGCGACGTCAGAGAAGTGGCTGCCATGAGAGCTGGGAAAGACGTAGGGGCTTTCCGCATAACGAACAATCTTGCTCAGTAGTTTCTTTGCGCGAGAGGACAGAAAAATGGTTCTGTCGCGATTGGGGGTTTTGATTTTGTCGTGTTCTAGAGGAACGACCCAGATGCCCTTTTCAAGGTCGATTTCGTCCCAGCGAGCCAAGCGAACGGCCTTAGAGCGCGCCGCTGTCAAAATTGCAAACTCACAAGCCTGGGCGGACATGGAGTCGTACTGGTGGATGGTCGCCATCAGTTTTGGAAGCTCGGAGACGGCGCAGGCGGCGTAGTTTTGCTTAGGCTTGCGATTTTTTGAAAAGGGTTCCATGAGCACGCCCAAGGCGCCGCTCATCATGGCCGGATTATCCGGGTTGTTCCGTTTATGAAGGGCGATTGCCCATTGGAAAATCTTCTGGGCATGAGTTCGGGCTTTCTTTGCGATTGAAGGCGTGGCCTGCCAGATCGGGGCCAGACACGTGCGGATGTCTTCCGGCGTGATGTGTTCAATGTTTTTGCTGCCAATGACCGGAAAGAGGTGCCGGGCGAGAATTTGCCTTGTATCTTTCTCTCCGCGTAGGTTCTTGGACCAAAAGCCATTCTTGGCGCGGTCCGAAATCCATTCCAAGGCGACGGCTTCGAAAGTGAGTTTGCTTTTCTCGACTTCTCGCAACGCTGCTTCCTTGGCTTCTCTTTTTGCTTTTCTTTGTCCTTCCCGCTCCTCAATGGGACTGCCGCCCTTGTCGATCAGGGCGCGCGCCTCACGCGCAGCCTTCCTTGCCGCAGCTACGCTTGTTTCTGGGAATGAGCCCAAGGAAAAGTCGTGCCTTCCGGTGGCGTCGCTGTAGCGCAGGATAAAAAGCGTCTGAGTGGGGGTTTTGCGGATGTAGAGCCCCTTGACGCCTCCGATGGCAAAAGTTCCTTGTCCCAGCCGTTTGATCTCAAGCACTGTCAGCTCTTTTGCGATTTTCGGCATCTGTACCCTCTGTTTTTTATGATGGATAACTTGTTACATATTTATATAACTCACCGTATCCATCATAGCATACATCATAAAATCGCAGATGTTCATGGAGGGCTCTGGACGGCTAGAGACGCGGAATCCGGTTAAATGCTTGATATAAAAGGAAATCCCAGGCGTCTTTAGACTGTCTGGGATTGAAAAGTGGTGGAGGTGGCGGGAATTGAACCCGCGTCCGAAGCAATTTTTCCGCCGAATCTACATGTTTAGCCCGGAAATTTAAGTCTTACTGACAACCCTGCCTTCGGGCGGGCCGGTCATCAGCCAGTCGCTTGATCTCGACCAATGCGTCGCGACACCGCATCAGTCCAGTCCCTGTGAATGACGATGCTGCCGGTTTTACCCGACCCGGACCAGAGACCATCCGGTGCATCGCCCGCGGCCCTTAGGCGGCGAGAGCGAAACGCTCGTTGTTGGCGTTTATTTGTGTCTAGCTGTTTTACGAGGTGACTAGACCTCGACATGCATCGTGCAGCGTCCTATACCCCGTCGAAACCGGAACACCCCCACACGCTGGATCGTGCATATTAAAGGAAGCCGGCGGAATTTGCGCGCTTTTTTGGTAAAAACTGTTGCTGCCGCAAAGGTGCGCACCAAAAAGCAACAAAGCACCAATCAGGTGCATTATGATCATTCTTTGTGCATGGCGAGCGTGCCGGCGCCGCAAAAAGGTGCAAAAAACGCGCATTTCATTTTGGCACGGTTTTTGCTTAATTTCGGACAACACGAAGCGGGTGAGCTTATTTCGGGCCCGGCCGCGACAGATAACGTAAAACACTTCCCTTTGATTCGAGGAGAAAGAATATGACGTCCCCCTCTGACGTTTTGCAGATGGTCAAAGACAACGATGTTAAGTTTGTCGATTACCGCCTGACCGATACCCGCGGCCGTGAACAGCACGTTTCCGTTCCCGCTCATCAGCTCACGGAAGAAACCTTCGAAGACGGT
>ULVB01082441.1_pt1 | contig 10374 bp, 10 predicted proteins | sample 1959071 | NCBI WGS metagenome assembly ULVB01 (sample SAMEA4835776, study PRJEB28245) | human gut metagenome | biome: gut microbiome; material: fecal sample | place: Denmark | collected 2008 | reverse complement strand
TAGAAAGCACTTCATGTCCTGTGTAAAATACAAAAGAAAAAGCAGAGAGTCAGACTGCAAAAGGAGAGAAAAGAAATGGCAAAGAAAATTGAAAGAAACGATCCGTGCTGGTGCGGAAGCGGAAAGAAATATAAAAAATGCCATGAAGCATTTGATGAAAAAATGGAACTTATGAAAAAGAAAGGATATGCAGTTCTTGACCATGATCTGATTAAAACACCTGCACAGATTGAAAAGATCAAAGAGAGCTGTAAGATCAATATCGCAGTTCTTGATTATGTTGCAGAGCATATCGGACCGGGTGTGACCACACAGCAGATTGATGACTGGGTACATGAAGAAACGGTACGTCATGGTGGAATTCCGGCACCACTTAATTATGAAGGTTTTCCAAAGAGCGTATGCACATCGATCAACGAGGTAGTATGCCATGGAATCCCGGATGAAGAGATCGTTTTAAAAGAAGGAGATATTGTCAATGTAGATGTATCTACCATCTATCAGGGATATTTTTCTGATTCCTCCCGTATGTTCTGTATCGGAGAGGTAAGCCCGGAGAAGGAAAAACTTGTCCGTGTGACAAAAGAATGTGTAGAGCTTGGCCTTGAGCAGGTAAAACCATGGACACCGATCGGAAATATGGGAAGTGCTGTGCACAAGCACGCAGTGGAGAATGGATACACAGTTGTCAGAGAAATCGGCGGACATGGGGTAGGTCTTGAGTTTCACGAAGATCCGTGGGTAAGTTACACTTCCAAAGAAGATACAGGTGTACTCATGGTACCGGGAATGATCTTTACCATTGAACCAATGGTTAATATGGGATCTGACGAAATTTATACAGATGAGATTGACGACTGGACAGTGCGGACAGAAGATGGCCTGCCGTCTGCGCAATGGGAGATCATGGTGCTTGTCACAGAGACAGGACATGAGGTACTTTGCTGGTAAACAAACTCGAAAATTCAGGAAAAAAGTTCTTGCAATAGAATATTATCTAGTGTATAATCACTTATGTTGTGAAAAAAGATGGTCCTCTGTTACCACATGCGTATTAAGAACATCCAGTATAATTAAGGAGAGAAAGACATGAACGAAATTATTAAGAACATTGAGTCCGCTCAGCTGAAAGCTGAAGTACCGCAGTTCCGCGTAGGAGACACAGTAAGAGTACACGCACTGATCAAAGAGGGAACACGTGAGCGTGTTCAGATCTTCGAGGGTACAGTACTTAAGAGACAGGGTGGAAGTACAAGAGAGACTTTCACAGTAAGAAAGAGCTCCAACGGTGTAGGTGTTGAGAAAACATGGCCGCTTCATTCCCCACACGTAGTTAAGGTTGAAGTTATCCGTCATGGTAAAGTACGCCGTGCGAAACTGAACTACCTGAGAGATCGTGTAGGTAAAGCAGCTAAGGTTAAAGAGCTTGTAAAATAATTTCATAAGTAAAGAGGCAGGGACAATAACATTTGCTATTGTCCCTCTTTTTACATCAAGAGGTATGCAAAATAATGATGCATACAGGGGATAGAATATGGGATTAAATAAGAAGAGAAAAATTGAAGATCTGAAAGAAAGCCGAGCTGTTTCCGAAGCAAGGGAAAGACTTCGGGATGACCGCACAAGAGGGATCGTCAAGTGGGTATTTGAGATTATCGTAACGCTGGTATTTGCTGTGCTGGTTGCGATTTCTGCATTTCAGACTGTGACATTGCAGGAGAGTGCTATGGAACCTACGTATTCGGTAGGCCAGAAATTCTTTGTAAACAGAGCATTGTATAAGATAAAATCTCCGAAACGTGGGGATGTAATTGTTTTTAAAACAAGTGCCAGTGATGATGCGGCTTTGCATATCCGACGTGTGATCGGCCTTCCAGGCGAAACAGTTCAGATAAAAGAAGGCCAGATCTACATTAATGGAAATGTTTACGAAGAGAATGGTGCTTATCAGGAAATCGCAGATGGCGGACTTGCAGACAGTGCTATCACACTGGAAAGTGGAGAGTATTTTGTTCTGGGAGATAATCGGAATAACAGCGAGGACAGCCGTTTCAGCGATATTGGAAATATCAGCAAGAAATATATTGTAGGGAAGATATGGTTTACAGTTTCTCCCAAAAGTAAAATAGGTTTTATCAGATAAAAAATGAGGTGAATTATGAACGTACAGTGGTATCCAGGCCATATGACAAAGGCGAAACGCCAGATGCAGGAAGATATCAAGCTGATCGATCTGATCATTGAGCTTGTAGATGCAAGGGTTCCGCTTTCCAGCCGCAATCCGGATATTGATGAACTCGGAAAAAACAAGGCACGTATGATCCTTCTCAATAAAGCAGACCTTGCCGATGAGAGACAGAACCGTGCCTGGATGGAATATTTCAAAGAAAAAGGGATCTATGCGGTAAGTATCGATTCCCGTAATAAAGGCTCCATGAAAGCTGTTTCTGCGGCAATTACAGAAGCATGTAAGGAAAAGACAGAGCGGGACAGAAGAAGAGGAATCAAAAACCGTCCGGTACGTGCCATGGTAGCAGGCATCCCGAATGTTGGAAAATCAACATTTATTAACACTTTTGCAGGAAAAGCATGTGCCAAGACTGGAAATAAACCGGGAGTTACGAAGGGAAAACAGTGGATCCGTCTGAATAAAAGTGTGGAACTTCTGGACACACCAGGAATTCTCTGGCCCAAATTTGAAGATCAGGAAGTTGGAATGCGTCTTGCCTATATCGGTTCTATAAAGGATGATATTCTGAATATTGAGGAGCTTGCCCTGGGTCTGATCGGATATTTGCAGGAATTTTACCCGGCAGCACTCAAAGAGAGATACAGCCTGGAAGAAGGACAGAAACCGCTGGATATCCTTACTGCAGTTGCAAAAGCGAGAGGATGTCTGAAAAAAGGTGAAGAACTTGATTATGAAAAAGCATCCCGTCTTTTGCTGGAAGAATTCCGTTCCGGAAAACTTGGAAAAGTAACGTTGGAATTTCCGAAAGGAACAGAGGAAGCATAATGGAAACAATGAAAGATATCAGGGCGCATTTTGCGTCAGCGAAGGAGGGCGAATACAACGCCCTTTTTCAGCATTATGAAAACGATGAAAGAAGCGGTGTACAGAAACTGATCCAGCAGTATCGTAAAAAGCTCCAGGCACTGGAAAATGAACGTGCGCGCACAGAAATCATGAAAGAATATGAACATAAATATGAGCATCTTGGGTATCTCTGCGGGATCGATGAAGTGGGAAGAGGACCGCTTGCCGGCCCGGTTGTAGCCTGTGCGGTGATCCTTCCGAAAGACTGCGATATTTTATGGCTGAATGATTCCAAGAAGCTTACAGCCAAAAAGAGAGAAGAGCTGTATGATGTGATCCTGGAAGGTGCAGTTTCTGTTGGAATCGGAATGGCAAGTCCGGAAAGAATTGATGAGATCAATATCCTGCAGGCAACCTATGAGGCAATGCGTCAGGCGATAAGCAAACTTTCTGTGCAGCCACAGCTGTTTTTGAACGATGCAGTTACCATACCGGAGGTTCAGATCCCTCAGGTACCCATTATCAAGGGCGATGCAAAAAGCGTATCCATTGCAGCGGCAAGTATTGTGGCAAAGGTGACCAGAGACCGGATGATGGAAGAATATGACAAAGTTCTTCCGGAGTATGGATTTGCCTCTAACAAGGGTTACGGATCTGCAGCACATATTGAAGCACTGAAGAAATACGGGCCAAGTCCGATACACCGGAAAACGTTTATCACACATTTTGTATAACGGATAAGATACTTAAGATACCGACATCAAAAACAGAAAGGTTATGTTTTTCTGAAAGAAAATAAAAGACAGAAGGGCAGTTATTATGAGGAAATTGCGGCAGTGTTCCTGGAAAAGAGGGGACTGCAGATCAGGGAAAAAAATTTTCGCTGTCGAAGCGGTGAGATTGATCTCATTGCACAAGATGAAAGATATCTGGTATTTGTAGAAGTGAAATACAGAAAGAACGGAAGAAGTGGAAGTTCTTTTGCGGCGGTAGGGAGAGAAAAACAGCGGATCATCAGCAGAGTGGTAATGTTTTACCTGGCTGTACATGGATACCGGGAATTTCCTCCCTGCCGTTTTGATGTAGTGGGAATTGACGGAGAAAAAATCCACTGGATAAAAAATGCTTTTGATTTTTGCAGATGAAAGGGCTGGTTACATAATATGAAAATAAAATGGTATAAAGATAAGCAATTAATGAATGTAAATCAGAAGAACGGGGTTACGTGGCTGACGTATCCTGCTTTTGAGAAAATTCCCGGGATCGTACATGGCTTCAGTACCCGTCTGGGCGGAGTGAGTCAGGGAATTTATGAATCCATGAATTTAAGCTTTACAAGAGGAGATAACGAGGATGCAGTGCGGGAAAATTACCGCAGACTCTCTGATGCTATGGGATTTTCCATGGGAGATATCGTAACTTCTGATCAGACACATACCACCAATGTGCATGTGGTCACGGAAACAGACAGGGGAAATGGAATCACAAAACCGAGGCCTTATACGGATGTGGATGGAATGATCACCAATGTTCCTGGACTGGTTCTAGCGACCTTTTATGCGGACTGTGTACCACTTTTCTTTGTGGATCCGGTACATAAAGCGATAGGACTCTCACATTCCGGATGGAGAGGTACGGTAGGAAAGATCGGTAAAGTGACGGTGGAAAAAATGGCTGAGGAATTTCAGACAGACCCTTCAGAACTTTACGCAGCCATCGGTCCGTCTATCTGTCAGGACTGTTATGAAGTCAGTGAAGATGTGATCGATCAGTTTAAAGAAGCATTTGAAGAAAAATACTGGGATGTACTTTTTTATGAGAAACCAGATGGAAAATATCAGCTGAATCTGTGGGAGGCGAACCGAAGGATCTTTCTGGATGCAGGCATAAAAGAAGAGCGGATTTCCATGCCGGGCATCTGCACCTGCTGTAATCCGCTCTTTCTTTACTCACACAGAGCTTCCCACGGAAAACGTGGCAATCTGGGAGCATTTATTTCTCTTCGTTGACTTTCTTCATGAGATCCATGATCTTTTCGTTACTGGAACGAACCTTCTCGACAGATACATCATGGTTGATGATATCAATGATACTTGCAAGATATTTGCTCATATTTGCTTCGATATAGTATGGACGGTCGAGAAGCTCCGGAATACGGTAGTTAAGGTTGGTTGTGATGACTCTGTCCAGCCAGCCTTTTTCGTAATATTCGTCAAATTTAGCTACGCCGTCTGTAAACAGACCGTAGGTTGTGCAGACGAATACACGTCCGGCTTTACGCTCTTTCAGCTGACGGGCAACATCCAGCATGCTTTCTCCGGAAGAGATCATATCGTCGATGATGACAACATCTTTGCCCTCTACGGAATCTCCGAGGAATTCATGAGCAACGATCGGGTTCTTGCCATTGACAACAGTGGAGTAATCACGGCGTTTGTAGAACATACCCATATCAACTCCAAGGATATTGGAGAAATATACAGCACGTGACATAGCGCCTTCATCCGGGCTGATGATCATGAGGTGATCATTGTCGAGTTTGAAATCCGGGACATTTTTGACCAGTGCTTTCAGGAACTGGTATGTCGGGAAAAAGTTATCAAAGCCTTTCAGCGGAATAGAGTTCTGCACACGTGGATCATGAGCATCAAAAGTAATGATGTTGGAAACACCCATTGCGCTTAACTCGCGAAGTGCAAGTGCACAGTCGAGAGATTCTCTCTTGGTACGTCTGTGCTGACGTCCCTCGTAAAGGAATGGCATAATAACGTTGATACGGTGTGCTTTACCGGTGGCTGCGGAGATAATTCTCTTCAGATCCTGGTAATGGTCGTCCGGAGACATGTGGTTCTCGTGGCCGCATACGCTGTAAGTAAGGCTGTAATTGGTCACATCTACCATAATGTAAAGGTCTGTACCACGAACGGATTCTTTGATGTAACCTTTACCTTCACCGGTTCCGAAACGCGGGCATTCGCAGTCTACAAGGAAAGATTTCTCTGCATAGCCCTGTGGGATAATGGTGGATTTCTTGGCTGCTACAAGTTCTTTACGGAATTTAACCAGCTTTTTGTCAACCTCCTCGGCCAGTTCGCGGCATCCGGCAAGTGCGGCGATTCGGATCGGGGCAACAGGCATAGACTTTTCCAGCAATTCTATGTTTGGCATAATATTCCTCCTAAGTGTATGTCATTAAAAATTCTCAGTCTATTTATAACATCAGACCCACGTGTCAGTCAAGGTGTTTTCTCAAAGTGTTGATTTTTAAGAGCAAAGTTGTTATTATATACGGGATAGAAAAGGGAGATAATGATGAAATTAAGAAAGCATATGATTTCCAGGGTGCTGCCCGACAGTATTGCCGAGGAGCTGGGGCTGGAACCGGGGGACAGACTTGTGTCTGTAAACGGTCAGCCTGTGGAGGATGTCTTCGATTACCGGTATCTCATGAATGAAGAGCTTGTGGTGCTTCTGGTAGAGAAGCCAGATGGCGAAGAGTGGGAGCTGGAGGTAGAGAAGGAATATGAGGAAGACCTTGGAATAGAATTTGAGAACGGGGGGCTGATGGATGACTATCGTTCCTGTTCAAATAAGTGCATGTTCTGTTTTATTGACCAGATGCCGCCGGATATGCGTGAGACGCTGTATTTTAAGGATGACGATTCCAGGCTTTCCTTTCTTCAGGGAAATTATGTGACGCTTACCAATATGAGCGAGAAGGATATTGAGCGAGTGATCCGCTATCATCTGGAACCGATCAATATTTCATTCCAGGCAATGAATCCGGAGCTCCGGTGCAAAATGCTGCATAACCGCTTTGCGGGAAAGGCCCTAGAGAAGGTGGATATGCTGTATAACGCAGGGATCACCATGAACGGACAGATCGTACTGTGCAAAGGTGTCAATGACGGGGATGAGCTGGAATACAGCCTTGAGAAACTTTCCGCTTATGCTCCGGTTCTTCAGAGTGTTTCTGTTGTGCCGGTAGGACTTACCAAATACAGAAAAGGTCTCTATCCTCTGGAGCCTTTTAATAAAGAAGATGCAGAAAAAGTTCTGAATCAGATTGAACGCTGGCAGAAGATTATGATGGAGAAGTACGGGATTCATTTTATCCATGCTTCGGATGAGTGGTATATTCTGTCTGACAGGGAGCTTCCCTGTGAGGAGGAATACGACGGATATCTGCAGCTTGAAAATGGCGTGGGCATGTTAAGACTTCTGGAAACCGAAGTAAAGGAAACACTTAAGAAACTTACCGGTGACGACCGTAAAGTGACAGGAAGGATCGCCACAGGAAAACTGGCGGCGCCTTTTATTGCCCGCTATATAGAAGAAATCAAGAAAAAATTTCCCAATGTGCAGATTCCGGTCACGACCATAGAGAATCGCTTTTTCGGTGAAAAGATCACGGTGTCCGGTCTGATTACAGGGCAGGATCTGAAAGAACAGCTTTCCGGCCTTGACCTGGGAGAAAAGCTTCTGATCCCATGCAGCATGCTGAAAGGTGATGAAGAGATTTTTCTGGATGATATGACACTTAAAGAACTTTCTGAGGCACTGAAAACAGAAATTGTAATTGTAGACACAGGAGGACGTGATCTGGTAGAGGCTGTGATCAATCCTCCGAAACATAAACCAACAAGAAGGAGACAAATTTATGAGCAAACCAGTAGTAGCGATAGTGGGAAGGCCTAATGTAGGCAAATCCACTCTGTTTAACGCTCTGGCAGGTGATAATATTTCCATAGTAAAGGATACACCAGGAGTAACCCGTGACAGAATTTATGCAGATGTCACATGGCTTGACCGGACATTTACCCTGATCGATACAGGCGGAATTGAGCCGGACAGCAGCGACATTATTCTTTCCAGAATGAGAGAGCAGGCACAGATCGCCATTGATACGGCAGATGTGATCATTTTTATTACAGATGTCCGCCAGGGTCTTGTGGATTCTGACGCCAAGGTGGCAGATATGCTCCGCCGCAGTGGCAAGCCGGTACGCCTTGTAGTCAACAAAGTGGACAGCCATCAGAAGTACATGATGGATGTATATGAATTTTATAATCTTGGAATCGGAGAACCGATCCCAATTTCCGCAGCCAACAGACAGGGTCTTGGAGATATGCTGGATGAGGTGATCAAAGAGTTCCCAGATAAGAGCGAGGAGGAAGATCAGGATGATATCCCGAAGATCGCCATCGTAGGAAAGCCAAACGTTGGAAAATCTTCTCTGATCAACAAACTTCTTGGTGAGGAGCGTGTAATCGTATCCAACATTGCGGGAACTACACGTGATGCCATTGATACCAAGGTTACCTGGAACAATAAGGATTATGTATTTATTGATACTGCAGGACTTCGCCGTAAAGGAAAAGTAAAAGAAGAGATCGAGCGCTACAGTGTTATCCGTACAGTAACAGCTGTAGAGCGTGCAGATGTGGTCGTAGTTGTGATCGATGCTTCCGAGGGAGTTACCGAGCAGGATGCAAAGATCGCGGGAATCGCCCATGACAGAGGAAAAGGTATCATTGTAGCTGTAAACAAATGGGATGCCATTGAGAAAAATGACAAGACCATCTACAAGCATACAGAGAAGATCCGTCAGATCCTTTCCTTTATGCCGTATGCACAGATTATTTTTATTTCTGCAAAAACAGGCCAGAGACTTCCGAAGCTCTTTGAGAATATCGATACAGTTATCGAGAATCAGACACTCCGTATCCAGACTGGTGTTCTCAATGAGATCCTTTCCGAGGCAGTTGCTCTCCAGCAGCCGCCGTCCGACCGTGGTAGAAGACTGAAGATCTTCTACATGACACAGGTTGCGGTAAAACCGCCCACATTTGTAATTTTTGTCAACGATAAGGAACTGATGCATTTCTCCTATGTAAGATATCTGGAGAACAAGATCAGGGATGCCTTTGGATTCTCCGGAACTTCCCTGAAATTCATCATCCGCGAGCGCGGGGAAAAGGAATAAAAATATGGAACGTATTATTTGTCTTGTTATCGGTTATGTATGCGGACTTTTCCAGACAGGTTATATTATAGGAAAGCTTCACAAGACAGATATCAGAGAGCATGGAAGCGGAAATGCGGGAACGACCAACGCATTCCGCACTTTCGGAAAAAAGGCGGGAGCGCTTACACTTCTGGGAGACTGCCTGAAGTGTGTGCTTGCCATTGTGATCGTGAGAATGATTTATGGGAACTCCATGAGCGGTATTCTCCCGCTTCTGACGCTTTATGCTGCACTGGGCTGTATTCTGGGACATAATTTCCCAATTTCCATGGAATTTCGCGGTGGAAAAGGAATTGCGGCCTCTGTAGGCATGATCATTGCTTTTGACTGTCGGATTTTTATTGTATGTGCAGTTGTCTTTTTTGCACTGTTTTTTACAACACATTATGTATCTCTCTGTTCCCTCAGTGCCTATGCGGCAGCGTTTATCCTGGTCCTTGTTTTTGGACATATGGGAAAATACGGGATGGATCAGCCACATACAATGGAACTTTATATTGTGATGGCAGTTCTTACGGCAATGGCCTTCTACAGGCACAGGGCAAACATTGTAAGGCTGCTTCACGGAACAGAAAATAAGGTGTTTTTAAGCAGTAAGAATAAAAAATAAGAGGTAAGATTTATGGCGAAAATCAGCGTACTGGGTTCAGGAAGCTGGGGTATGGCTCTGGCGCTCCTGCTGTATAATAACGGCCATGAAGTTCTCCTCTGGTCGGCAAGACCGGAGGATGCCCGAAAACTCCGGGAAAAAAGAGAAAATCCTGACAGGCTTCCAGGTGTACAGATTCCGGAAGACATTGAAATTCTGACAGATCTGGAACGGGCGATTAAAAGTGCTGATGTAACAGTGCTGGCAGTGGCTTCTCCGTACATTCGAAGTACGGCTCATAAAATGGCACCATTTATCAGGAAGGGTCAGAAGATTGTCAATGTTGCAAAAGGTATCGAAGAAAAAACACTGAAAACACTCAGTGACGTAATTGAGGAAGAAATTCCTGAGGGAGATGTGGCAGTTCTTTCAGGTCCAAGTCATGCGGAAGAAGTTGGAAAAGGAATTCCTACGACCTGCGTGGTCAGCGCACGTACAAGGGCGACTGCAGAATATCTTCAGAGTATTTTTATGAGTCCTGTATTCCGCGTGTATACAACGCCGGATATTCTGGGAGTAGAACTTGGGGGAGCACTTAAGAATGTGATTGCACTGGCAGCAGGTACCGCTGACGGATTGGGATATGGAGACAATACAAAAGCAGCTCTGATCACCAGGGGAATCACGGAGATTGCAAGGCTTGGAAAGAAAATGGGAGCA
>ULVB01039202.1_pt1 | contig 10419 bp, 10 predicted proteins | sample 1959071 | NCBI WGS metagenome assembly ULVB01 (sample SAMEA4835776, study PRJEB28245) | human gut metagenome | biome: gut microbiome; material: fecal sample | place: Denmark | collected 2008 | reverse complement strand
AATCAAAATAGGCAAGCGGCCATTTTTATATGGGGATTCGTATGGTTCTATTCTTGTTGTGATAGCGCGTCTGTTGCATTCTGTACGCGCTATTTTAAGGAACCTTTTTATCTTCCGCGCTGATAGGTAATCTCGTAAGCGCAGGGATATACGTTGTAGGAAGCATCGCTTTGTCCTTGTGTGCTAGGAACGATGAGGCGAACGAGGGCTGTTCCACCATCAGGCGTGTCTTGGCGTCCGAGGTTGATGAACGACAATGGAATCAGCCATGCAGTGGGGACGGATGACGTTTTATACGTGGTAAGCATCACGCCAGAAGTATAGCTTGCAGAAAACAAACCGTTGGTGTTCGTGCAGCTCATGGCATCGGGGGCTGCGGCGTAAGTCTGTACGCGATTGGTGGTCTGCAGCGTGTCTGTTGAGATATTAAATTCGGTGTAGCGGTTCAGAATGGTAAGCGTCTCACCGTTCTTGATTTTTGAACCAGTACCCTTTCTCACGATTTGCATATAGACACCAGAGCCAGCGAAGAGCACATATTGGTTTTTCGAAACGTCGGTGGTGCTGTCGTTAGCGTAAAAATCGCTCTCAGAAATTACTTCAATATTTCCTGGTATGTTCAGCAGATAGCCAGCAGAGTCGCTTGACATAACTTGTGCGCCAGTTTTTAGGAAAGCTTGTATTTGCTTGCGTTCGCGTTTCACGCGGTCTGCGTATGTGTCGTCGTCATTACAGGCGCAGAGGCATGTTATGGCCGCACAAAAGATAAGTACGATTTTTTTGATGGTCATCTTTTCTGTTGATGTTTGGGTTCTTGAGTAAGCGTGATTTTTTATTTCAGAGCAAAAGTACAAAATAACCCGCATACCTCGTTCCATTTTACGTTTTTTGTGGGTATCATGGAGGTGTCTTTTTATTAGAGACACCGAATCTAATGGGTTTTATCCCGTTTTCTATGGCAATACGTGTATTCTGATTCAGCCCTAAATGGCTTGGTAAGCCTTTTTAAGGTATTTTTGAAGGAATAGACACCAGTATGCAAGGGCGAAGATGCTCAGTGCTCCTCCGACGATACCGATTTTGCTAATTGAGAGATGTGTGCACACTTGTCCGCCAATGAAAGCTCCTGTGCCGATGCCGAAGTTGAAAATGCCAGAGAAGATGGACATGGCAACGGATGTCGATTCCTGCGTGGTGTGGCTGATGATTTCCGATTGCATTGAAATATTGAATGCAGTGCTCGCTATACCCCAGAGGACGAGTAAACCGATGACAGCCGCGGTGCTAAACGAGAGAGGAAGCAGCAGTAGCATGCAACTTGTCAGTAGTAGAAAGATGGTAGTATTGAATTTGTAGCGGTGCTCAGCGTAGAATTTCGAAAACAACAAACTGCCGATGATGCCAGCGCAGCCAAATATCATCAGACTTGTTGTGATGAGCGAGTTGGGCATCAAAACAATATCCTTCATAAACGGTTCGATATAACTGTAGCACGTGTAGTATGACGTGGCGAAGAATATGGTGAGTATGAAAATGCCCATCAACGGTTTGTTTTTAAACAAAGCAGGTACTTTCTTGACAGAGAAACGGCCTCGGCTTGGCAACACCGGAAGCGTGAAAAACATGTAGATGAAGATCAATGCCGCTGTGATACCGATGCTGAGAAAGGTCATACGCCAGCCTATATGCAGACCGATGGCGCGTCCGATGGGCATACCGAATACCATAGCAATGGATGAACCTGTTGCAACGAGACTCAGTGCGATGGAGCGGTGGCGCTCGGAAACCATTCGTGCGGCCATAGGGGAGACAATGGCCCAGAAAACGGAGTGGGAGCAGGCAACGCCTATTCTGGATGCCATCAGCATGCCGTAGCTGTTTGAAAGGGAGGACATGACTTGGAAGGCGGCAAATAATCCAACCAGGCCGAGCATGAGGCGGCGCATTTCCATGCGTGAAACGAGAATCATCAGTGGCAGTGATAGCAGCATCACCACCCAAGCGTAGACGGAAATCAGCATTCCAGCATGTGCCTCGGTGATGGAGAAGTCTGAGGCAATGTGTGTCAGCAGGCCGATGGGAATAAACTCAGAGGTGTTGAAAATAAATGCGGAGGCTGACAAACCTAATAGTGCCAGCCAGCTTTTAAAGGACATCTTTTGTTCCGTCATAAATTTGTGTAATGAATGTTAGTAGGGTGTTGTGGCTTCGTCGGCCTTCCACTATATGGTAAGTGTATATTAACAGTACCATAAACTGGGTATGCTTAATGGGTGTATGCTATATGAAAAAAGGAGATAACTTCTTAAAAGTTATCTCCTTTAGGGTGCTTAGTGGGATTCGAACCCACGACATTCAGAACCACAATCTGACGCTCTAACCAACTGAACTATAAGCACCATGTTGACTTTGTTTTCAAAAGCAATGCAAAGGTAGGCATTTTTTTTATACCAACCAAATTTGCAAGCAACTTTTTTAGAAAAAGGGCTCGATTTTTTTATTTTGGCCGCAGAACTCCTTGTTTTGGATTAGAAATGAGGGGTCACCTTGCTAATTTTGTGCTTAAAGGATAAAGGCCATAACTGCGTATTAACGTCTCGCAGCCATGGCCTTTTATATGTAAATAATGCAGGGCATTATTAAAATGGTTGCCCGTTTATCTGTTTCCAAGTTGGGCTTTATCCAATCTGAAAGCGCTTGGAAGCTCGCAAGAGATGGCGCATCATGGAAACAAGCTCCTGCATTTCTTGAAGCGTGTTGAGATAAAGCAGCGACACCTTGATGTTGCTGTCTTCACGCTGCATGCGGTCTTGCTGCTGATGGCGAATTTGCGAGATGCGCGATTTTATAGCGTTTCCTTCAACGAGCAGTTCGTCTGCCGTGTTGAAATCGCCGCTTGAAATCATTCCCTTTGTACGCTCAAGATAATTGCATACGTCGTTCAGCAACGGGTCAAGCTCTGATTTATAGTTGTCGGGCAACGGGTTGAAATTGTTGTCAACGTGTTCCATGACGGGTTCAAGCATACGCTTCAAGCAGTAGATGATCTGCGTGGAGTTGTTGCATCCCAGATGGAACCAAGTGTTTTTTTCAACTGCAAGCATGTAGTCGATTTTTCGCATACCGAGGATTTCCTTACGGCGGTAGCGTTTCCACTTGCCTTTTTCGTCTTCAATGGCATGGCTTGCTTGGCGTAGTGAGCGTACATCCTCATTCATCATGCCGTTGACAATGCCAGTGAGCGCTTTTTGGGCAAAATCAATCAGTTCGCTTTGGGTTTGGCTGACATGCTTGATAAGGAGCTGCCATGTTTGCTGCTTGTCGTGGCAACGCACCAGCTGGCGGAAGAGCGTATCAACATTTTCTTCCTGTTGCTTGTTGAATTTCTTATTGTTGTTGATCAACACGGCAGCCAATATGCCAATCAGAATCAGCATGGCAACGAAGCCGCCAAAATGGTTGAGCGTGGCAATGGTGAAGCTCATGATGAAGGCGGCGCCGGCTGTGATAAACCATCCGCCGATAACCGTGATCATGCCAGTGAGTCGGTAAACGGCTGTTTCGCGTCCCCATGCGCGGTCGGCCAAACTTGAACCCATGGCCACCATGAAGGCAACGTAGGTTGTTGAGAGCGGCAATTGCAGGGTGGTGCCGACAACGATGAGCAGACCAGCTAATACGAGGTTGACGGATGCCCGGACGAGGTCGAAGGCAACACCATCATCAAGCGTGGCTTCTTCAGAATTGAAGCGTGTGTTGATCCACGACTTGACGTTGTTGGGGATATATCGGGAAACAGCATTGGTGGTGTTCAATACGCTTCTGACCGTCTTGCGGGCGATGCGTGATGAACTGAACACCTCTTCGCCCTCGTCTTGTCGGGAGAGGTTGACCGTTGTTTGAACCACTTTGTGCGCCTTCTTTGAGGTACACACGGCGGTGGTCATGATGATGCCGGCCGCCAGCAAGAACAGGTGTTTATAGGGCAGTGCAGATTCTCCAGCCAGAACGTCCATCGTGTAGCTTTTGGCTGCTTCGCCGTTGCCGTTGTGTGTGAAATCCAAGAAAGATTCCAAGCCAGCCAATGGCGTACCGATGAAGTTTACCAAGTCGTTTCCAGCAAAAGCCATAGCCAAGGAGAATGTACCGAAAAGCACGATGATTTTGAAAATGTTGACCTTCAGTAGGTGAAGAACTTCTGCCAAAACCGTGAAAATACAGAAGCAGTATAAAAGCAGAAGACCGTGGTTCTGGTCAATCCAGTCAGACACTCCAAGGTCCTTCAGCAAGTTGGAGCCTTTAAGTCCGCTAACAATCAGGAAGTAGAAGATGGAGGTCACTCCAACACCTCCGAAGAGGGCGATCGTCCATCTCAGGTGTTTTTTGTAATTGAAAGTGAATATGATACGCGTGATCCACATCACCACCAAACCAAAGACAAAAGCGATGGCTACGGAAAGGAAAATGGCAATGATGACCTGCAGGGCTTTGTCTGTGTTGATGAGTTGCTCGTAGGTGTATTGGCCGCCCCATATTTTGGTCATTGCCAATGCCGTGCTACCTCCCAAAAGTCCGAACACCATTGAGACTGTGGTGGATGTTGGCATGCCCAGCGTGTTGAAGATGTCCATCAGGATGACATCTGTTGCTGCCACCGCTAAGAATATGCACATGACATCATTAAACGAATAGAAATTCGGGGTGAAGATGCCGTGTCTTGCAATGTCCATCATTCCGCTGCTCGTTGTTGCACCGACAAAGATGCCGACGGCCGCCACAATGAGAATCGTTCTAAACTTTGCCGCTTTTGCTCCGACGGCAGGACTCAGAAAGTTTACTGCATCATTTGCGACTCCGACGGAGAGGTCGAAGACTGCCAAAACGAAGAGAAACAGCAAAACCACAAGATAAAAGATATCCATGAGGGGGTGTTTGTTGAAGCATTCCTTTCAATTACCAAAAGATAGCCGCTGATGAAAGCAAATGTCTAATTATTAATTAATAACATTAAATTGGATGAAGGATTGTTTGTATAGGCAGGCAGTCCTGAGTGCCTGCCTATTTGGTGGTTCGGCTTGCGGCCCAAAAACATTCCGTCTGCAAAGTTAAATTTTTCTTTGAATTGTTGGGTAATATTGCATCATTATTTTGTTGCAAATATGTCATCAGAATTTAACCGCCTACTTGGCGGGAGGCTTTGGGTGGTGTTTGGGAAGTATGATTGTGAAGGTTGTGCCCACGTTGATTTCGCTCTGTTTGACGAAGATTTTTCCTTTGTGATATTGCTCGATGATGCGTTTTGCCAATGAAAGCCCCAGTCCCCAGCCCCTTTGCTTGGTGGTGTATCCAGGGCGGAACACCGATTTGAAGCGTGAGGCTGGTATGCCCTTTCCCGTGTCGGTTACGTCGATTTCAATGTGTTTTTCAAAAGACCATGCCGTGATATTAATGCTGCCAACGCCGCTCATGGCGTCGACGGCATTTTTACACAGGTTTTCAATGACCCATGCAAACAGGGGAGGGCAGAGGTTGGCCGTCATGGTTTCCTGTGGAGGATGGTAGGAGATTTTTGCCTTTCCCGAAGTTCTTTTGGCCATATATTTGATGGCGCTTGAAATTGCGTCACTGACGTTGGTCGGTGCGAGTTTGGGAGCAGAACCGATTTTGGAGAAGCGGTCGGCAATGAGTTGCAGGCGTTCAACGTCTTGTTTCAGATATTCAATGGTGTCGTCTTCAGGATAAAGTTCCTGCAACACCTCCGTCCATGCCATCAAGGAGGAAATCGGCGTGCCAAGCTGGTGGGCCGTTTCCCTTGAAAGTCCCACCCATACCTTGTTTTGCTCAGATTTCTTAGAGGACAACAGAATGCTGACAGCCAATATAAAGAAAAGCCCCACGACAGCCAACTGGATGTAGGGGTAAACGGCCAGTCGCTTCAGCATGGTGCTTTCGCCATAGCAGAGCGTAAAGTGTCCCGGCATGTTGTCGATGCTGAGTTGCATGCTGTGTCCGCCTTCTCTCATGGCTCGTGCTTCACTGGCCAGATAGGCCGTGGTGTCGGTTGAGGCAGAGAACGTGATGTTACGGTAGTCGATAACGTGGTTTTGTTCGTCCAGCAGAATGACAGGAATGGTATGGTTGCTGTTGATGATGCGCAACACCAAATTGAGGTCTGTGTTTTCGTCAGCCCGCATGAACGACTGCATGGCCTCGGCCCACACCCCCACACGTGCTTGTTCCTCGCTTTTCAAGTCGGCAATGAGCGCGTTGGACACGAAAAGAGAGCCCGCGGCGATGATGAGCGCGCAGGAAACCAAAAGCGTTTTGATGACCTTTGTTCTTTCGGGCTTAAACATGACTGATGAGACGGACTTGCCGATTGGGGTCGTATTTAAAGTAGAAATCTTAAATAAAGCGTAGAGATATTATATGGGACGTTCAGAGCATGCAGCTTTCAATCGCCTGCTTGTTCTTGCTGCGACACCTCTTTGATGATGGAATCCATATAGTCCAGCAATTCGTTTCGTCCTTCTCCTTTTTCGCTGCTTGTCACGAAGTGTGGCGGCAGCTCCTCCCATTGTTCTTGAAGCGTTTGTAGGAATGTCTGGATGTTTTTCTTCCGCTCGCCAGCCCGCAGTTTGTCCACCTTCGTAAACACGATGGCAAACGGGATACCATGCTCCCCTAAAAAGTTGATGAAGCTGAGGTCGATTTTTTGCGGTTTGAGTCTGCTGTCAATCAGGACAAACAGGCAAGTCAGTTGTTCCCTGCAAATCACATAGCTTTCGATAAGGCGCTTCAAGGCCTCCATAGCCGACTTCCCGCGTTTGGCGTAGCCATATCCGGGAAGATCCACCAGATGCCAGGCCTTGTTGATGAGGAAATGGTTGATGAGTATGGTCTTTCCTGGGGTTGACGATGTCATGGCCAATGCCTTGCGTCCTGTCAGCATATTGATGAGGCTGCTTTTCCCCACATTGCTTCGTCCGATAAAGGCAAATTCCGGCAAAGAATTGGTTGGACATTTTCGGTAATCGGTGTTGCTGATTAAAAATTCGGCTGATTTAATTTCCATACGTATCTTTTTTATGTGGCAAAGATAGCTTTTTCCAAGGACTTTTGCGTACATTTGCGTTTCAAATTGCGACGACGTGCAGCACAATAGCGACCTCTTGACGCAAATTTTGCCAACTGCGGGATGTCGTTGCCACATTCCACCTTTACGATAAAATCCCATGCCAACAGAGCAATATCCATCCAAATTATTAGAACATGCCGTGTCGGAATTTTCGAAATTGCCGGGCATCGGCCGCAGAACCGCGTTGAGGCTGGTGCTGTTTCTTCTTTCGAGGGACAATGCCGCCACTCATGGTCTTGCCGAGAGCCTGGTCAAGTTGCGCGACGAGGTGAAATATTGCAGCGTTTGCCACAACATTTCGGACACCGATGTTTGCGACATCTGCTCCAATCCCTTGCGCGATCATTCAACGGTCTGCGTGGTGGAGAACGTGCGTGGCGTGCTTTCGATAGAGAATACTGGGCAATATCGCGGTCTTTATCATGTGCTTGGCGGCGTGATTTCACCTGTTGACGGCATCGGTCCGGCTGATTTGGAACTCAATTCTCTGGTGGAGCGCGTTGGTGAAGGCGAGGTGAAGGAAGTGATTTTGGCGTTGAATCCCACCATGGAGGGCGACACCACAAATTTCTACATCCAGCGGCGTTTGGCTGCTTTCGATGTGAAAATCACTGTGTTGGCGCGTGGCGTCAGTGTGGGAGATGAGCTTGAATATACAGACGAAGTGACGCTCGGCCGTTCTTTGATGGACAGAAAGCCCATATAGACCGACTGCCAGACCAGCGTGGGGAGAAAAATAAATTGGTGGGCAAACATATTCTTTTTGACTACCTACTCATATATATAAGGAGTGTCTGCTCCTGTGAAAAGTAATGTAAATATTGAAAACATGGAAGGAAAAATGTCATTGCGTGTGGCCTATATCGCCGTATGGGTTATAACAGGTTTGATAGCCCTGTGTTCTGAAGAGGGATTTTTGCCTGTTGAATACCTCTCTCACGATCCCAATACAGACTATGTCGTCGGTGTGGTGTCGTTTCTCACGGCCATCGGCGGCACCTATCTCGCTTTGCGTCTTTTGGCGTTCAAAGCCTTTGTTAGGAAACTGACCAGTGCGGACGATGCCCATGCTTGGGCCGTATATAAGAAGTGGAGTTTCGCACGCTTGGCCGTCATCGCTGTTGCTATGTGGGTCAATGTTTCGCTCTACTATGCCACGTCGTATGCCGATTCCATTAAATATTGTCTTCTCATCGTCATGATTGCCGCTGTGTTTTGCTGGCCTTCGGTGGGAGAATACAATAGCAAAAGAAACAACGCCGGGGAGGGCAAAATATAAATTCAGCAGGTGTCAGCTTTTTTGTGAGGCACCAGTGTTTAATGTAAAGATCATCTTTGAGCATCATTACAAAGTAAGGAACCACCAATGGATTTGTCAATTATCATTGTCAGCTACAATGTGCGTTATTTTCTTGAGCAGTGTCTGTTCTCAATTTACGGGTCGAAGGGAAACTTCGAATATGAGGTCTTTGTCGTGGACAATGCCTCAAAAGACGGGAGCGTCAACTATATACGCCACCGCTTCCCGCATCGGGAATATTCAACGCTTCATGTCATAGAAAATGTGCGCAATGTCGGTTTCGGGCGGGCCAATAATCAGGCGTTGGAACGCGCGAAAGGGAAGTATGTGCTTTTTCTCAATCCTGATACGTTGCTGGCAGAAAACACCTTGGCCGACTGTCTTACCTTTGCCGAAAGCCACGAAGATTTGGGTGCGCTCGGCGTGATGATGCTGCAAACGAACGGTCTCTTCGCCAATGAGTCCAGACGCGGGTTGCCCACTCCCTGGACCGCCTTTTGCAAAATGTCTGGTCTGGCTTCGCTCTTCCCGAAGTCCCGGATTTTCGGGCGTTATTATATGCGCTATCTCGATAAAGAGCAGCCTTCGGAAATCGAGATTGTTTCAGGAGCCTTCATGTTGCTCAAAAACGATTCGCTCAAAAGACTGGGCGGTTTCGACGAGCAGTTTTTTATGTATGGCGAAGATATCGACCTTTCATACAGAATGTTGCGTGGCGGCATGAAAAATTACTATCTGCCCACCCCGATGCTCCACTATAAAGGCGAGAGCACGCAGAAAAGCAGTTTCCGCTACGTCCATGTCTTTTATGGAGCCATGCTCATCTTTTTCAAGAAATATTACCACCACTATGCCGCCATATTCTCCATCCCGATAAAGATGGCGATATTGGCAAAGGCATTGATGGCGCTGATGTCCGGCATGTTCCATCAGATGAAACATTTCCTGCACCCTGAAAAGGAAATCAAGTTGGGAACCCAACTCTATGTTGGCCCCAACGGAAAGCAGATGCGGCATCTTGCACAAAGCTACGGCATAGATGTGATCGTTATGCCAGGTGATGAAAGTTGTGTTTCGGCTGAAGATATAGCACGGCACATCCCCAAAGGCTGTGTACACGTCATCTTCGACACCTCATGCTTCTCCTATACCTATATATTGGAATATTTCAGGCGCTCAAACCATAAATACTTTGTTGGCACCTATAATCCGCAGACGGGCCGTATGATAACAGGCTCTTACGTCCTCTCTCCAGTCAAAGAATGAGTGTGTATACAGGAGTGGCGCTCGTTGGCAAGAATAGCCAAAAATGCAGTAGTCATTGTCAAATACACCCTATAAATAATACTGACCACCTGCTTATGGATTTTTCAATTTCATCATCCCCCGTTCTGCTTCGTCCCCTTGAACCAGAAGATTTGGAACTCCTTTACACCATAGAAAACGATGCCACATTGTGGGATGTGTGTGACGATACGACGCCCTATTCGCGTTATGCCCTGCGTCAGTACATCGCCAATCAGCCGCAAGACCTCCACCAGTGTCGGGAATTGCGCTTGATCATTGTAGAGCGGCAAACAGCTGCTCCGATTGGCATTGTGGATTTGGTGAATTATTCACCCAAAAACCAGCGTGCGGAAATCAGCATCGCCTTGCTGCGCCACAAAAGAGGGAAGGGGTATGGAGAAAAAGCCATTTTTTTGTTGGAAGAATATGCGCAACGTTTCTACGGCATCAGAATGCTCTATGCTTTGGTCTCTTCTCGAAATAACGCGCTGGCAAACAGTATGTTTAAGTCCTTAGGTTATGAATGTATTGCGTGTTTGCCTCAATGGCACAAGAGGGGGGATGACTTTGAGGATATAGATGTTTTTCAAAAAATCTTAGAAAAAAGACGTTGAAAAATTTGGTATGTAAGAAAAAAGTTGTACCTTTGCACTCGCAATCGAGAGAGATAGCAAACATAATAAATATTGAGAAT
>ULVB01043383.1_pt1 | contig 10447 bp, 9 predicted proteins | sample 1959071 | NCBI WGS metagenome assembly ULVB01 (sample SAMEA4835776, study PRJEB28245) | human gut metagenome | biome: gut microbiome; material: fecal sample | place: Denmark | collected 2008 | reverse complement strand
GCCATGCAGACCATATTGACGACGAGCTGGATCACGATCAGTACCGCGGAGAGCAATACCGTTGTAATAACATCCTTAACCGTCCACTTTTTCTTTTCGTCCATAAATCCATTCCTCCGTTTTCTGTTAATTTATACTACTGTTAAGAATCCGAGCATCCACGCAGATATAATTTGCAATGTAAATAAAACAATCGTAAGTACCGATACTCTGGTTTTTCTCTTTACGGCATGGCTGATTCCCGTGAAAAACCCGCAGATGGCCGCTGCAATTCCTACACCTGCTACTATGTTCAGCTCCGTCGAAATAATTGTGTAAAGAGAAAACCAATGAAGCATTCCGACAATCCCCGCCGCACCAAGAATGAGCCCACATATGGGAAGTATGATCCTTTGCCATTGAAAAGAGCTGCGTTTGCAAACGATCTTTGAGCCCAATACGATCAAAATGGCAAGCCACAGAACCGTCAGCAGGATATAACTTCCCAATGACAGAAAGCTGCCGGCAAAGCCGTTTTGAGGTCCTGCGGGAACATAGTCATGCGCCAGTTGGAACGTCATGCTCGTCACCCTACCGTCCGATACAGAGAAAGCAAGGCTTCTTTCCTCCGGGATCGCCTCGGCACAGTAGAACTGATATTCTCCCACAGGTTCGTACAGTAAATCCTTATCGGCAAGGGGCGTTTTCAGCCGGAGATTTTCTTCTCCCTCTTTTGAGATTTGGATTATTTGCATTCGCGCCTATATCTTGCCTGCATATGACCAAGCGGATCGTGTCGGAAGATAGTCGCCAAATAACATAGAGAAGTCACGTGATCCTACTTCCTGCTTCGGCGGTCGCGCATCCTGCTCGATGACCGCCTCCATGATGGCGGAGCAGTAATCCGTTTCCATCACATTGGTCAGGATTAGGGTCATTACTCTATCGTCAGTCTAAAATCACAGCAGTCTCCGCCCTGTCCGAGCGTCTTTGTCCGTCCCCATTTGAGCTTTGGATGCATATGCCCGTAGGCCTCGTCATCCGCGCGGCAAAAGCCGGCCACAATCTCCGGGCAGCCGTATTTCACACAGGTGTCCTGATAGGGGCAGGCCAGCATGTCGAAGCACATTTCCTCTTGCTCTGTTCGTATCCAATTAGCCCGAAAACCGCAGTCCTCTCCAAAGGAGCTTTTTGTCATTTTGGCAAAGAACCTCGGCACCAGCTTATACAGACCCGGTATCTTCATTGCCCCTCGAATTTTTGCACCAACGCCCGCTGCCCGCTTTTCATAATATCTATTCAGAAAAGCCGCCGCTTCCTCGCGGGAGATTCCGTTTCCCGTCATGGCGTCAAAGGCGGCGATGGCAGGATAGATGCGTTTCCTCGTATGCATATACATCTTTTTCGGCTCGTCGGCGTTTTCATTTACGATTTCCGCATAACGCCTCCATGCATCTCCTATGATCGCGTCTGTCTTTTCCGCGCCATACTGTTTTTCCATTGCAGATACCGCTCCGGTCAAGTATCTTTTGTCTAACCTTCTATCCATGTGCTTTCCCGCCTTTCAGCGTCCAGCCGATTGCCTGGCTGCGCATTCCCACAAAGCGCCTGTACAGGCCGTCTTCGCGCATCAGCTCCTTATGGTTTCCGCGTTGAATGATCCTGCCGTTCTCCAGCACGATGATTTGATCTGCCGTGCGCACGGTGGACAGACGGTGGGCGATCATCAGGATCGTTTTGCCTTTTGTCAGCTCCCGGATGGCCTTTTGCAGCTCCTGCTCGTTTTCGGGATCCACGCTGGCTGTGGCTTCATCCAAAATGACGATGGGTGCGTCCTTCAGAATTGCCCTTGCAATGGAGATTCGCTGCTTTTCCCCGCCGGAGAGGCTGGAGCCTCCTTCGCCGATCTTTGTCTGATAGCCATCGGGCAGCGTCATGATAAAGTCATGGCAGCAGGCTTTCTTTGCGACCGCTATGATTTCATCCTCGCTCGCGTCCGGTCTGCCAAACCGGATATTGTTCTCGACGGTGTCCTCAAAGAGATACACATTCTGAAATACGATGGCGAAATTCTTTAGAAGGCTGCCGCTGGTATATTCCCGCACATCCCGGCCGCCGAGCGTGATCTGTCCTTCCTTCACATCCCAGAAACGGGCAATCAGACCGACCAGCGTGGTTTTTCCGGCGCCGGAGGGACCAACAATGGCGCAGGAGCTTCCCTGGGGTACACTTAAGCTGATTTGATGTAATACCTCCTTTTCCCCGTATCCAAAGGACATATTCTTCACTTCGATATTGAAATTTTCCGGCACAAGATCAGCCCCGTTTTCGTCCAGGGATGGAATGTCCATGATGTTATCCAGCCGGTTCAGGGAAGCCTCCACCGCGCGGGCAATGGAGGACATACTGCCCGCCACCTCCACGGCGGCATAGATCATGAAGCTGGACACGAGAAGCAGCAGGCACTTCTCCGGCGTGATGCTTCCTCCTGCCAGAAGATAGGGCGCAAAAACCAGAATAGCCGCCCGTGCGAGCTTGAATACCGTCTGATAGAGCGCCGTCATTTTGGAAAACGCCTTTTCAAGCACGATATTTGCCTCTTTGCTTTCCTCAATTGCGGCGTCAACTGCTTTTCCGGTGCGCTCCGCCAGCCCAAACGCCTTGACTACGCCCATGCCCTGCACATATTCCAAAACGGCAGTGACCAGGCCAGCCTGGGCGGCCTGACGGCGGGGCGCGTATTTCCTGCCGACCTTGCCGATAAGCGAATAAACAATGAGCGCCACAGCAAGTCCGGCCAAAGAGATCAGCCCGATCCGCCACTCATAGATCATAAGCCAAACGCCAATCACGATGGCGTGGATAAACCCGCCTGCCACATTTTCCATGATGGTAACGGACAACTGCTCCAGATCGCCAAGAGTGGTCGTCACCGCCGCAGTGATATCCCCGAGCCTGTTTTCATTGAAATAGCCCATAGGCGCCCTTTTCAGGCGTTCGCCGATCTCCATGCGCTTTTCCGACCCGAACGCGAAGCTGCCAAGAGTTCTGGCATTGGCAGAAAGATTGACAAATACAATTCGCCCTACAATGGAAACAATCATGATGCCAAGCGAAATCCAGATTGTGCTTTCAGGCATAACATCTCCGGAAAGCTGCTTCAGGATTCCTGTGAGCACCGTTAGAATGGCCATGATTGGGATCATCTCAAAGAATGAGCTGACAAGGTATGCAAGAAAAGAGCGGATAAGACGCTTCTTCTGTAAGCCCGAGAACAACAAAAGTCTTTGAAACAACCTTATCATCACGCCACCTCCTCTGCGGTATCCTTGCCCTGCATATGGGCTTTCCACAATTCCTTGTATAGATTGCTTGTTTCAAGAAGCTCCTCATGGGTTCCTTCCGCGGCGATATTTCCTTTATCCACGACAAGGATCTTATCTGCTTTTGTAATGGTAGACAGCCGATGCGCAATGACAATTAAAGTTTTTCCTGCTACAAGCCCTGCGATGGATGCTTGAATAACGGCCTCATTTTCAGGATCGGTAAATGCCGTGGCTTCATCCAGCACCACGATCGGGCTATTCTTTAGGATTGCCCTTGCAATGGCGATACGCTGCCTTTCTCCGCCAGAGAGGTGGCTTCCCGCATCGCCCGCCAGCGTATCATAGCCCTCCGGCAGAGCGGCGATGAAATCGTGACAGCTCGCTTTTTTTGCCGCTGCTTCGATTTCTGCGTCTGTGGCCTCCGGTTTTCCGATACGAATGTTTTCCCGGATAGACAGGTGGAACAGGAAGTTATCCTGTGATACGTATGAGACAAGCTCCATTATCTGAGGGAGAGGAATGTTCCGCACGTCCACGCCGCCAATACGGACGCAGCCGCTCTCCGCCTCCCAGAAGGAGGCGATGAGCCGCGCAATGGTAGATTTACCGGAGCCGGAGGGACCCACAATGGCCGTCATACCGTTTTTTGCGCAGGCAAAGGAAATTCCATGCAAAACCTCCGTCTCTTTGTATCGGAAGGTAACATGATCAAAGGATACATCGGCGTCTGCAAGGATAGCTCTCTCGGTCGGCCGCACAAGCTCCGACTCATCCAGAAGATTCCCTACCTCTTTTACGGTGGAATCCACCATGGCCAGGCTGTCGGTGTACTGCAATGCCTGAATCAGTGGTTTTACGAGTCCAAGGGCGAGAATGATGCAGGTAATCAGCGTACTCGCCTCGACCCTTCCGTTTATAAAGAGCCAGCTCCCCAAGGGCAGCACGCCCACAAGCGTTGCCGTCAGGATGGAAAGCCCCATCACATAGTAGCCGTTGGTTTGCTTGAACCAGGTCACTTTGGCGGTCTCGTTTTCCGCCACGGCGTCGGCGTATTTTTTATATGAGCGTTCACCCTGATTGAACGTCTTCACCACTTCGATGCCGCCGATGTATTCCACCGTTGCGGCATCCATGTTTTTCCCGGCGGCAAGTACTCTGGCATATCTCTTCTCGTAATCCTTCATCATTCCCATATAGCAGAAGGCACCCACCGGAATCGTCACAAGAGAAATCAGCGCGAGTCTCCAATCAAGGCTAAAGAGGTAAACGAGCATTAGAACTGGGATCAGGATGTTGGCAGTGAGCTCCGGTACCATATGCGCCAGCGGAAGCTCCAGCTTTTCCACGGTATCCACGATGATCGTTTTGAATTTCCCGGACGGCGTATCAAGGATCGTTCCCATGGGGACACGGGAGAGCTTCTCTGTTATCGCCATGCGGATATTCCGCAGAATGATAAAGGCAGACTCATGGCTTTTCATTGTAGAAAAAGTTCCGAACCACACCTGCCCGAGATAGCCCGCAAGAGCAATCAATGCCAGAAACGCCAACTTGCTGAAAGCATAGTCTTCGTGGCAGATCATAATGATCCCGCGGGACACCGCGATGTAGGGGATCATGCCGCAAAGCGCCCCCAAAACCGCAAGTACAACGGAGCCGATCAGTTTCCCTTTGCACGGCTTCGCAAAATCCACCAGAATCGTCATCGCCGAGTTTTCTTTTCCCGCCATCATTCCTCACCTCGCAAAAGTCTTACAATCTTTTCTTTCTGCCCACCGGAAAGATCCTCCACGATTTCTCCGTCCCGAATGAACAGTATTCTTGTGCAAATCCGCATCATAAACTCAATATCATGTGTGATGATCAAAAGCACCTTGCCTTGCGCCACAAGGCTTCGTGTCAAGGTGCCGACCTCTTCCATGCTTTTCAGATCCAGTCCGCTGGTAGGTTCATCGAACACCAGCAGCTCCTTGCCGCAGATATCGCTCACCACAACCGCAAGGCGCTGCATCTGCCCGCCGGAAAGAGACAAGGGATGCCGTTCCTTATACGCCAGCAGATCCACCTTTTCTAATGCGCAGTCAATCTTGCCTTTGTTCGGAGCTTTTATGCCAAGCGCGCATTCCGCCGCCACGCTGTCGGTAAAGAGCTGGTGCCCCACATCCTGCATGACCATGTATGCCTTTTTCCGTCTCAACCGCCGGCTCATCGGTTTTCCAGACCACAAAACAGTGCCGGAGCTGTTCTTTTGCAATCCGCAGAGCATTCTGGCGAGGGTCGATTTCCCGGCACCGTTGACGCCCGCAATGGCGATGATTTCTCCACGGCTTGCCTGAAAAGAGATATCATTCAATACATTCCGGCCGCCGAGACGGACGCTGATTTTCTGAGCGGAAAGCAATCCATCGGCAGCGATTGTTTTCACACCGCCCGATTCGAATACCGACAGATCTCTGACACGCAGTCCCATTCTGCGAATATCTTCTTCAGGCAGCGCCTTGAACGCTGCAGCCTCCATGTCCGATGCAATCCGGCCATCCTGCATATAAACGACGCGATCCACAATGTCCATCAGATACCAGATGCGGTGCTCTGCGATCAGAATGGTCTTTCCTGATATTTTCGCCCGTTGGATCAAATCAGCCAATTCTCCGATGGCCTTCATGTCGAGATTCGATGATGGCTCGTCAAACACAAGGACATCGGGAGCCGAAGCATACACGCTGGAAAACGCAATCTTCTGCTTCTCGCCGCCGGACAGTTCAAAGATATTTCGACCCCGGAGCTCGCTAAGATGCAACTCCTCCGTAAGTTCATCTAATCGGGAGCGCAGAGCCTCTCGCGGAATGCCCTGATTTTCAAGCCCAAACACGATCTCGCTGTCCGTATCCGTATTGAAAAACTGCGTTCGAGGATTCTGAAAAACCGTCCCTACCGCATCCGATAGCGCAGCAATCTCTGTCTCCCGGGTATCCATACCGTTTACGTTCACCTGCCCCGAAAGATTGCCGTGGAAGAAATGGGGAATCAGTCCGTTTGCGAGCCGTGTAACTGTTGTTTTTCCACATCCGGATGGTCCGCAAAGCAGCACGCATTCGCCGGACCGAACAATAAGGTTCAAATCAAGGACTCCGCCGTTCCCGCTTTCAGCGTATGTAAAAGAGACATTTTGAAACGATATCATAATCAAAACACCCCTTTCATGCCCGCGTATACCATGCCGGCAACGACCGCCGCGTAAGCAATTACCACCAGCAAATCAGCAAACGAAAACGCGATTTCCTCTATACAGCTTCTTTCACCTGTGTGCTCAATGCCTCTTGTAATCGCTGCCTGCGTAATCTCGTCCGAAATCCTGGAAGCAGAAACAAGCAGGGGAACATAGACATGCTCCATCGTCTGTATAGGATGGCTAATCAGCCCAGCCGCGGACGCTGATATCCCTCGCAGCGCCATGGCATCCCGTATGGAGGCCCACTCTTCTCTCATGGTCGGGAAATAACGGAGCGTAATGGCAAGAGCGATCGTGAGTCCTTTCGACAATCGGAGCTTTGTGATCGCCGCAAGAAATTTACTTACGCTTGTCGTTGCAATCAGAAAGCTGCCCAGCATAAAACAGGGAAGAAGCTTGCGGATATACACTGCAAACATATAGACGATTCCGCCGAAAGTCACGGGCAGCCCCGGTACGATAAAAAGCTGGATCAGCAGAAGCGCGAGAAAAAATGCTGCGTATTTCAGCGTCCTTTTCAGATTGCCGGAAGTGCTCAGAAGTACAAGCGGAATCCCCGCAAGCACACACTCCACCGCGATGCTTTTATTCATAAAAACGGAAACGCTTGTGACCGCGAGAATCAGAAGCTTCGTCCGTGGGTCGAGTCTCATTTATACAACCCCTGCTTTTTCAAAGTGTTTTTTCATAAGCTTCTTTCCAATCAGTCCGCCGATGATCGCGCAGACAAGTGTCCCGATAATCATTGCGGGGATCGCCCACCAGGTAGCCCCGATCGAATGAATCACTCCTTCAAAGGAGGCGAAGTCGCCTTTATTCTTCATAAAAGCATCAAACTGTGCGGGCATGACAACCATTGGAATATACGCCCCCATCGGCGCAAGCGCCATAACGCAGTAGGCAAGCAGGTTTTTCTTAAAGGATCTGAAATCAGCAGAAGCGCAGATAAAATCCGCGATCACGCCGAAAACCAGGAAGAATACGGACATCATCCAGAACATTCCCGTAACAAACAGCAAAATCGCCGCGATTACACCGAGAATGGAGAGAGCTCCCTTCTTCGGTATTTTTGCCACATAGAGCATGAAAACTGTCCCCGTAAAGAGCGCCACGATCATTGGCATAAACGGGAAAGTGACCGGCGTCATCTGCGCAACACCGCCAATCACAAACGCCACCACAGCATAGATGAGCGAAAAGATGCCCACTGATATAAAGTCCCTTGTTTCCAGCTTCTTCGAATCTGTTTTACGCATAATAAAAGACCTCCAGTTTTATATTGTTCAGTTAGAGTACGCTAACTCGCGTGTAAAAAATTAAAGTGCTTGTGTGATTGTGCATTATTCCAGCCGGAGCAAGCCTTTCCAGCCAGAGTTGAAAAACTTTGCAAGCTCCTCAATATACCGCATAGCTTCTTCTTTGGGCATATCATGGGCAATCGTCTCACATACCGCCGTAAAATAGGCGCTGGTAATCATGTGGTGAAGCTGCTTTGTCATTTTCCCGGAGAGCTTTCCTCCTTTGCGGAGAAGTGCATAGTATTCCTCTGAGCACTCTACCTCCAGTTCCACAAGCTCCTCCAAAAAATTTGCATAGCGCGTACCTTCAGCCCGGCAGAGGATCAGCTTGAAGGCATCAAAATGGGCGTACATATATTCCACAAAGACGCGCAAATACTCAGTGGACAGCTTCAGGCTGTCCTTCGTCTTCTCCTCGGAGACAAGATCGAAATGGGCGGCCTGTGCGGCTTTGAACTGCTCCAGCAGTCCCTTTGCTGCCTCGCCCACAAGATCTTCAAAAAGCGCGGCCTTATCCGGGTAATAGCCGTAGAAGGCACCTTTCGTGAAGCCCGCCTCTGCGACGATTTTATTCAGAGATGCGTCCTTAAATCCTTTTTCCAGGAATTCTTTTTTCCCAACTTCGAGGATCTTCATTTGAGTCTCTGTACGTTCCATTGGCGCCTCCCAATATACTGGTAGTATATACTGCTGGTATATTATAGCCGAGCAGATTGAGTTTGTCAATAGGATATGCCTTTTCCGGTTGCCGTGCTTTTCTTCTTCGTGGGGCTGAAGTGCAATCGAGCAGTACTCTCGGCTGATTTAACATATAACAGAGCAGCACCAGATCGGGGCCGCTTTGCCTTTGGATACAGGAATATATAGAAGATTTCCATACGCTTTTGTTTTTTCGCTGTACTTTGAGACGAAACCTGTGATATACTTTTGATTACTGAGGGAGTTTGTTTCGGTACTATTGCACAAAAATATTTAGGGAGGTGATGCGAATGATCACGGTCGCGGATGTCATGAAACTGCCATCCATGTATGGCGCAACTATTCTCGCAGGTCATGCCGGAATATCAAACCCAGTTGAATCAGTTACCGTGCTGGAGTATGGACAGATCACCAGTACGCTGGACGAATTATTCTCTCAAACCGAATTTCAAGAGAACGCGTTGATCATTTCCTCGTTTGCCACGATAGCAGACGATGTTGACGCGCAGTGCGAAAACATCCGTAGATATCACGCAATAGGGTGTGTTGGGTTTATCCTTTTTTACATCGGGTTGATCCTTCCAAGCGTGGATGACCGGGTTATTGCCTGCTGCAATGAACTTGATTTGGTATTGATTACCATGCCCGGGGATATAAGGACCCATAAATATAGTGACGTGATTGGCGACATATATCATGCGATTTTCAAGGATCAACAGGCAGGTTCAAATTATGTAAGTACACTTATTCGCCGGTTTTCTAATCTTCCTGCAGAGCAGCGCAACACAGGCACATTACTTCGTATGCTCAGCAACCACTTGCAGGCATCGATTATTCTAACTGATTACAAAAAATCAATCAGCAATATCGTGTGCTGGCCGCAATCGCTATCGGAGCTATTAAGCAAGGAACTGAAAAAACAACTGCAAAAAATGCAGGGCGAACAAGCGGTCAAGATCTCTTATGATGATAGTGTAGGTTATTTGCAACACTGCCCAACACTTTTGGAGGGCAAAGAAGGTTTCGATTTATATACATTTAAGTACAATGAATTACTATCAAGAGAAGATCTGTGGCAGGCGAGTGAATTTGTCCAGCTATATAGCCATATTTGGAATAAGGATCTGGGAAAACTTGTAACATCAGAGCTGGTTCGAGCCATCATTGACGACGACCCCTTGAAAATGAGGCGATTAGCAGACTTGTTCCAAATTAATGTTGCAGAGTTGAATCAAATGTGGGTGTTTGATTCTGTTGATTCTTCAGAGCCGGATTTGAAATCGCTGAGGAAATGCACAGAGTACTTTTCCGGAATATACAAAACGGTTTTGGTCGGTTACTATGAATCCAATATGGTGATTTTTGCCCATGCTCCCCAAACGGCAGGTGAACGAGATGCTATCGTGCAAGATTTCATTAACGAGTCGGCGGATTCTTATAGTAACTACATAGTGGTTTGCTGTGATTGCCTCAATACGACCAATGATGCCCATAACGCATACTTTGATGTCATGCAGTACGCTTCTTATGCCAGAAGCATCTACCCACAAAAGCGCGTCTTACGTCCATCGGACGTGTCCTTCGCCTCAATATGCGCAAAGGAAGCTGCTTGCAGGGAAGCTCAGATTCACTATCTAAAAATCATAGAAGACATTGAAACAACACCTGAGTTGCTGACAACCTTGACCGCATATTTGCTAGACCATGAGAGCAGCATGGCCAATACCGCAAAAGCACTTTGCTGCCACATCAACACGATAAAATATCGATTAAATTCTATCCGCGACAATACGGGCTATTCCCCATCTAAACCAGCAGACGTATATCCACTACTGATTGCTGTTGCAATCAATCGTATGAAGAACTCCGAAAATGAATAATAAAAGAAAAGAGCGGCGGACTTGTCCAAATGG
>ULVB01035987.1_pt1 | contig 10523 bp, 10 predicted proteins | sample 1959071 | NCBI WGS metagenome assembly ULVB01 (sample SAMEA4835776, study PRJEB28245) | human gut metagenome | biome: gut microbiome; material: fecal sample | place: Denmark | collected 2008 | reverse complement strand
CAGGGGCGCTGTCGCCTCTTTACCAACCTTGATTTTTATGGGATTTAGAACACCCTACCTTTCAGGGGCGTTGTCGCCTCTTTACCAACCTTGGTTTTTCTGTGTTTTGAACACCCTACTAAGTAATATTATAAAAATAATTTTGAACAGCCACTTATAGCGACCAGCACAATGAAAAATTTTGCAGCAATAGATTTTGAAACAGCCAACAGCGAGCGCTCATCCGTTTGTTCCGTTGGCGTGGTGATCGTTCGTGGCGGTGAGATAGTCGACAAGTTCTATTCGCTCATCAAGCCCGAACCGGCGTATTACAACTACTGGTGTAGCCGCGTGCATGGCCTGTGTGCCGCAGATACGGAAAATGCACCCGTATTCCCTGAAGTGTGGAGGCAGATAGAACCGAAGATAGCCGGTCTTCCTCTCGTGGCCCACAACAAATCCTTCGACGAAAGCTGCCTTAAGGCCGTCTTTCGTGTTTACCAAATGGACTATCCTAACTATGAGTTCCACTGCACTTGCATCGCTTCACGTAAGGTTTGGCCGGGAGGCCGCCATACTCTCGACATCATTGCCGCCCGTTGTGGATATGACTTGACAAACCACCATCATGCTTTGGCAGATGCAGAGGCTTGTGCGGCCATTGCGCTCGAGATACTTTGAAGGTGTCTTGCAAAGCAAAATTGATGTTAGCCCATCAGTCTTTCGCGAACGTTGAAAAGGTACGGTACGTTTTCCTCCCTTCCCTTAAAACTCTACAAGGATTGTAAGTGTATTATGCGTAGTCATCTATTATCCAAATGTTAAAATAGAGTTGTGGATAACATTTAAGCGGCATATTGTTTCTTTTTTATGAAACAATATACTTACCTTTGTACAAAATAGATAATGTATGGTGCAAAATATCTTCAAACTTGTCTTGACAGATGAGGCAAGGAACTTTATTGAGGGCTTACCCGAAGCGGTGTCTTACAAGATTTACTACAATATCAAACGAGTTGCAGGTGGAGAACGTAACAAAGAGCTCTTCAAGAAGTTGGAAAACTCGGAGATATGGGAGTTTCGTACATTGTATAATAAAACAGCTTATCGCCTGTTTGCTTTTTGGGACAAGGATAAAGAAACATTGGTGATTGCTACTCATGGCATCATCAAGAAAACTCAAAAGACACCAAGCAAGGAGATTGCAAAGGCAGAAGCAATAAGAAAAGAATATTTTAAAAACAAGTGATTATGGCACAGATGAATCTGACCCCATTGGACGATGTGCTTGACAAGCATTTCGGCAAAGTTGGCACACCACAACGTGATGCTTTCGAGAATGATGTAGATGGAGCCTTACATGCCTACAGATTAGGCGAAGCTATTAAGAATGCCCGTATAAAGCAGAACTTGACCCAAGAACAATTGGGCGAGCGTATCGGCGTGAAAAGAGCACAGATTTCCCGATTGGAAAGAGGTTATAGTATAACGATTCCAACTATGAGAAGAGTGTTCAAAGCATTGGGCGTGGTCACTGCGACGATTGACTTAGGCATAGCAGGTAAAGTTGCATTGTGGTAGCCCTATTATCTATGGTATATAAATGACAGGAAGGACAACAGACCTCGTTATATCAAGGTTGCTTGATACTTTAAATATAGAGTATCACGCTTAAATGCCAGCGCCCTATTGAGGAAATCAATAGGGCGCTGGTTTTAAGTAATGGTGAAGGAATAAGTTAAGCAATATTGACCTGTATTTATCGGGTGACCTTGTTATTGTAATAGAAAACAAGGCTAAGGTTGAAGACCAAGCAAAGTCCTTGAAAGATAATGAGGATTTGCTGATGGATACGTCAAGCGAAACAAAATATGCAAGCGGCGTCGCGCGAACATGCAGCGAAGGTCTGAGGCGAAGCACTGTAGCTCACTTTGCTCGCAAAGTGAGGGGGACGAATATTGCGGCGGCCAAGCACGGGCTATCCCCCCCCAAAAAAAATCACGCCGTCACTTAACTTTTGAGTTTTTTTGCAGTATATATAGTTGAAATGAATCGCAAAGAGTTTGAAAATATCGTGCCAGAGCTGCGACCATTGATGGTCAAGGTCGCGCGTGATTTCTTTGGCAATCAAGATGATGCCGAGGATGTCGCGCAGGATGCGTTGGTGCGTCTTTGGAACTATTGCGAGCGACTGGATGCAAACAGGAATATGAAGCAGCTGGCCATTATGGTGACCAAGAATTGTTGCATTGACACCTATAAGCGAAGGCAGATGATGGTCGAAGTGCCGTGTCCAGACGAACGAATGGCAGGCGAAACCTATCAGGCAGATGCCGAAGTCGTGGCGCAGGAGACGCGGGGACGAATCGACTCCGCCATCAGATGCTTGTCGCCACGCGAGCAGCAACTTGTGAGGAAGCGATATTTGGAAGACCATTCCGCAGAAGAAATTGCCAGAGAGACCGGCATTCCGAAACCATCGGTCAAAAGCATGCTCTCTGGCGCCAAGGCAAAGTTGATAAGAATACTCAAAAAAAACAGGTCATGAAGCACAATGAAGACGATGCGCTCTACCAGCAAATCTTGGCCGAATTGAAGCCCGGGGCTGACGAGTACGACCAGATGGTGGCGCAGAAAAAACACCCCGCAGGCTTGAGACGCCGCTTCAGGCCTCGTTTCGGATATGTGGCTGCGGCGTGTGTGATGATAGCATTCTTGGTTGCGACACAGATTTTGTGGCAGACCAACGGTTTGCAGCAGCCCCCGCAGCTTGCTCGCCAGGTGTTGCCAACGGCAGGGGACGTGGCAACACGCGTTGCCGTCTCAAAGGACGCGCCGTCGGAAATGCCTGCAAAGAAACAGCGTTGTCAGCAACGCCTGGTTGCAGTAACCGTGGCAACTCCAAAAACCGAGGAGGAGGCCAAAGACAGTGCCAGCGTGAAGCTCGCGCCACCGACAGACCATGCAGAAGCAGACCGCGCCGCAATCGTTGCCGAGGTAGAGGCAAGGGTGGTGGAAGCCTTGCTGGAACAGCAGATAGCCGTTGAGGTGGTGAACGAAGCCATCAGACATCATGAAGATTCCCAACAAATACAATGCGCAATATGAAACGTACAATTTTTTCTGTTATTTTCGTTGCCCTCGCCACGCTGTGTGCGCAGGCACAGAATCCTTTCTCCTCTATCTTGTCAGCCTGCAAGGTGGTTGCTGTTAGCAATGAGCAAGGACGTGATCGGCTTGATTCAACCAACTGTCTTCAAACGCAAGTCTATGCTGTTCCCTACAAAGGTAAAAAAGCGGTGGCCAATGCGGAGGCCATCATCAAGGAGATTGTGGATTGTTACAACAAGCAGATTGGACATTACACTGGGGGCTTTTGCTTCAGCGGCAAACTGGATGTGCATTCTCCGGCCGAGAGCCAGAAGGTCAGTGCCAGTTATAGTGAGGACGCTGCCCCGTTTGTTGTCGGAGGCGTTGGGCGAAACTATGCGCTCTTGCGCCAGCTGGACCCCAAGAATCCCCACTATCGCACGGTTTATGGCGTGGAGTGGTGGTTGCTCGAAAAGCCTCGGGTGGTGTATTTCAAGACGTTTCGCCTGTTTGGTCCTCTGACGGCGCGTAGCAACCCCAAGTACATCATCGGCCAGACTGACTCCATGAAGGATTTCCTGGATACGTTCCGCTCGACAGACTGGCAGAACAAGAAATTTGATATGTTCGGCAAGGCCGATTCCTTGAAACTTGATATGCTCGGCAAAATCAATCCCTTGAAGCACGCCGATGATGTGGCGTGGTACTTGGGAAAGGTGTGCGACCTTTACAAGGGCGATGGCAGCGCGATGGATAGTGGGGTGGTTTCTGTGGCTGTGCGCCGGTTTATGAATTATATGAGTGAGAGCAACGTCTGGAAAACAGACGAGGGCGTGGTGCGGGTGTTGCGTGCATTCCGTCTGCCGGGTTGCTATGCCGAGGTGAATGGCAAGGTGGTGGAGCATGGCGACATGCAGTGGCTGGCCTCTCGCTGGAAAGATTTACACATCTCGAGAGTTTCATACGTGGAGAAGGGGGATCCCGAGTGCCAGAAATATGGTGAAAAGTCGAAGAATTTCCTCTTTCGGGTGTATCTCACGGAGTGACACTTAGTAAGGGTAAAGAATAACTTGAGCAATTTTGACATGGTGTAAAGATACAACTCCTTACCCTTCAAAATTGTTCAAGTTATTTTTTGTCATTACTTCACCAAATAGCATGGCGGTTGTGGCATAAGCAACAAGCAGCGCCGCGCGAACATTCGGCGAAGGCCTGCGGCGAAGCACTGTAGCTCACTTTGCTCGCAAAGTGAGGGGGACGAATATTGTGGCGGCCAAAGACGGCTAAAAATCCAACAAGGTCATGCCCAAGAGCATTGGCCATGTTCGCTACGTGTTCGTGGCCCTCACTTTGCGAGCAAAGTGAGCTACAAAGCTGGCGCCGCAACAGACGATGATGTGGGCCAGCGCAAATCTCCGTTGCGAGGGTGCTGCTGCCAATATTTAGTAATGGTAAGTAGGTAGTCTGAATGCAAAAAAATATTCAGACTGCCTACTTTGTATTTATCCTTCATTCCCTCACTCCTCCCCACGCCCTTTCCGCCAAGTTCATCCGTTTTTTGAAAATTCTTTCCTAAAACCAATGTGCATCATGTTATTATGGCTATCTTTGTATTTCAATTTTAGCATTAGTAATGAAACACATCCTATATCCGATACCCGTTCTTCTTCTCATGGTCTGCTCCTTGGTGTTTTGCCAGTGTAGCAGCCGCCGTGGGCCGTATGATCCGCAGTTGATGCACATTGACAGCCTGCTCAATCAAGAGGATTTGGATACGTCAGCGGTATCGGCGGCTTTCAAGCGTGTTTCCACATCGTTGGGCGGCTTTGATGATGACAACCGGATGTATTATAATCTGCTGACGCAGTTCTATCAGTTTAAGACCTATCAGCCCGTTGAGAATGACAGCGTTTTGCGGGCGGTGATACAGTATTATGGCGACGAGGCGTCGAAAGAAGGGCTGTTGGCAAATTATGTCGGTGCGGGGATGTACTATGACCGTAAGGAATATGAGAAAGCACAGGACTGCGGGTTAAGATTCTTGAGGATGACGGACGAAACGTCTGATTATGACAAGGTGATGAGAATTAAATGTCACATCTTTCTTGGCGACATATATGCGTTTCATACTGAAAATGAACTGTCGTTAGAGCAATTCAAAAGAGCCCTGTATTGGGCTGAGGCGGAAAAGGACACGATGCTTATGGCGGAGGGTAATTATGCCTTGGCTCAGGCCTATCGTGAGTGTGGAAATCGTGATTCAGCTTTTGTGGCTTGCAGAAATGCTTATCGTTTTTTTAAGGCAGTTGGTGATGAGGTGAGGACTTCTTGGATGTGGCTGGAATATGCGCAGATCTGTAATCATTTCCATCTCTATAATAAAACGGCCTATTATCTAAAACATCTGGAGAATACCGCCGACTGGATTAGCAAAGACCATAGGGTCGTGCCTGGAATGAACAGAGAGTGCTATTATCAAGCCAAGGCAAAGATGTTTGAGAATACCAATCGCTTGGATTCGGCGATTGTTTTTTATAAGCGGGGTTTGGCATCGGCTGACCTTGATTTTTTGCATGACAGCAGTAGGTCGCTTTGCCGCATCTATTTGAAAAAAGGGAATGTAGACTCTTTGAAGAAATACCAGGCCATTTATGAGAAATATAAACAACGCCATGAATCGACTCATAATGGGTATTCGTTACAACGGAAACAGATAGAGTTTAATGAAACCAGGCAGGCAAAAGCGCGTGCTGCGCGAATGTGGAAAATTGCGTTTGCAGTTGTTGCTGGCATCTCTCTTCTCCTCATAGTTTTATGTCTGATGGTACGATTCTATCGTCGGAGGCGTGGAAAGGTTGATGTGAAGAGTGCTTCAGGTCGGCTGGATAAATTGCGCAACGTCTGCAAGGATGCGGCTGTTTTTGATTCGCAAGACAACACGTGTCAATGTGTGGTGGATTATTGTCAGTGTGAAGCCGTTTGGGGCTTGAGGAATATGGCAGAACAGCAAAAGTCGGTTGCGCTGACAAGTCCTCTGTGGGAGGAACTTATGACATTTGTGCACAAAGAAGACACATGCTTTGGAGATTTCTTGGATGGGCTTCAGAAAAAGGAACGTCGAATTGGCAAGAATGTCATTTTCTTATGCCTGCTCATCCGTGCCGGTTTTACGCTAACAGAGATTAGCTCTCTTTTGGCGGTTAATGCCAGTGCGGTTTGCAATATGCGTGCACGTTTGGCCCGCAAGATTTTAAATGACGAAAAGGCTTTGGCCAAACATCTGGATGAACTTATCAAGAGCATTCCTTGATTTCGATTTAGCCCGTGATGGGAGGACGGGGCTTTCTAAAGGTACAAATTATATATGAAATGTTTTCTCGGGCGCATCTGCTTACCTTGTTTGATGCGCCCGAGAGGATATTCCAATTGTGAAAATAATACTATTTCCCTACTTATCTCCACCCTGAAAACCTGCCAGTAACGTTTTTCCGCGCCTCCGTCGGTGCATTTTTTTGTTTTTTCAAATGCTTGAAAATAAATTATTTAGATAGCTAAGAGTGAAGTCGAGTGAAGTCGAGTGAAGTAAGAGTGAAGTGAAAAATTTGGAATTTCATGCAAATCGGCTTTAACTTTGTCGGCGATGCCAATTGACGGCGTTTGCAACACTGTGGAACGGTTTTCCTCGCATGCCGGTGTGTCGCGGTGCCTGCATTGCAGTGCGCTTTGCCCGCAAGGTGACGGGAAACAGTCTGTCGCGGAGAGAAAATGAGGGGCGGAAACGTCCTGCTGAAGCGGAATAACGTTGGAAAAACGTCCGGCAAAGCAATTTTTTCCTTTCATTCCTTCCTTCCTTCACGCCGCCTAATCCACTGATTGACATAGAGGTAGGTGCGTTTTATGAGCAAAATGTGAACGGGATGTGAACGGCGCTTGAAAAGTGTGAACAAAGTGTGAACGAGAATCCTTGGCGGCTTCATCTTTTTTCGCTAATTTTGGGCAGACCATTAATAATGGTGAAAGACAAATAGACAGGATATAATGGTGGAATATCACCATCACAATATAAACGACTGCTCCACGTGCGGCTTTCCGCTTCGGGAGCGTATCCAGTTCTAATTCCGTCATTTCTCTCGAAAGTGAGATGAGAAGGGGCGTCGTGGCGTCAGAGATTATGGTTAGAATAACTAAGCCCGGCGCCCTGCTTTCTCTCACGCTGACGGCCGTCGGCATCTTTATGATGCGACGCGGGGCGGTCGTGTTCTTTTTGGGGGGAAGCCCGCTATGCTCCCTCTTCCAAATTCCAAAACCAACAAAAGTACAGGTCAAAATTGCTCAATTTATTCTTTTAACATAACTTATTATCAAACCATTAAATAAAAGACCATGAGAAATAGATTATTTTTCTTGATTGCCGCTTTTTGTCTTGCCCTAAGCCAAAGCCACTCCTATGCGCAAAAATACATCTATGGAGATGTACACGACTGGCTGACAAATGCACTGATGGAGAATGTCAAGGCAGTTCTTATGACAAGTGATAGTGTGGTGATAGATTCAATGTACACAGGCTGGAAAGGGCAAGTAAGCGAAACAAGAAAAGCCTGGTTACTTAAGGTTAAAGACGAGCCTGCTACATATATCGTGAAATTTTCTTTCGACAATTATCAAACATAGTATAAGCGGATTAATTTTAATCCAAGAGGCCGTATGAAATATTACAATTACGGCACTATAAAATTGAAACGCCAACGTGAGCAGAAACTCGGTGTGGCAACCGTGACGGCCTCACGCGTCAAGTTCTATACAAAGAAAGATACCTTGGTGTTTAATGCCGATGCTTTCCAAATGGCAGAAGGATCTATGCTCGATGCCTTAATCAAGCAGTTGCCTGGAGTTGAACTGAAAAGCAACGGAGAAATATATGTGAACGGCAAATATGTTGAGAGCCTCTTGCTCAATGGCGAGGAATTCTTCAAGAAAGACAATACCGTGCTTTTGGAAAATCTGCCTTCATATACCGTCAACCAAGTGCAGGTATATAAAAAACAAGGTGACCTAAGCCGTTTTGCTGGCAAGAATTTGGGCTTTGATGAGGAATATGTCATGGACATAAAGCTGAAGAAGCAATATTCCATTGGTGTTTTGGCCAATGCCGAGGGGGCGGTAGGAACAAAAGACAGATATATTGGACGTCTTTTTGCTCTGCGTTTCACGCCGCAATCGCGTGTGTCAGCGTTCGCCAATTTCAACAATATCAACGAAACACGTAAGCCTGGAGAAAGCGGAGATTGGACTCCCTCGAACTCCTTGGATGGCTTGCAGACCACAAAAACTGGCGGAGTGGACTATCTGGTCAGCGACAAGCGTAAACGTTTTAAGGTTTCTGGTGATGTTTCATTGACGCATTCTGATGCCGACAATATATATAGCTCCGTTGGAGAACAGTTCCTGACGGGTGGTAACACTTTCTTACATAGATACAGCAGGAGCAGAAATTGCTATACGAATTTCTCAACGAACCATAACTGGCGCTTTATGTGGAAGAAAACTGAATTGCAGTTTATGCCATATTTCCAGTATAAGAACTACAATAATTATGAAGTCTCCGCTTCTGCAAGATTCAACAGAGACATTACGTCGATGTCTGGACTGACCGACAGCATAATGAATCCTGGCATAACTCCCTGGTTACAGGCGTGGGCAGTGAACAGAACCCTTGACGAAACGCAAAATGACGGTCATGACATGTTTGCATATTTGTATGCAAGCGTCAATCAGAAAATTCCTTTCTCTGATGATTTACTCAAAATCGATGCGTCTGCTTCTTTTCAAGACTATGTGACCCAAACCTACAACCGTTATCGTCTTGACTATCCACAAAATGCAAACAGCGTAAGCGACATTCGCAACCGCTTCTATAACGAAAAGCCATATAAAATATACTCCTACTATGGTCGGTTGAGATACTGGTATTGGTTGCCATTCAATATGGCGATTACGCCGTCATATAAATACGAACATATACATCTCCGCGATGACTATGGTATTTACCGTCTTGAGCAGTTGGCAGATTGGAACATCAACAACCCATTGGGAATGCTACCATCGGAAAGTGAATACCTCAATGTCGTTGACCGTGGCAACAGTTTCAACAAAACGCTCAACACGGATAAAAATGAAATAAGCATACAATCGTATTGGGAAGGTTCGGTAGGTAAGAAAGGTGCATATATGTCCGTCAGTGCTGAGCTACCTTTGGTTATTACCCGACGCGAACTGGACTATCAGCGCGACATCCATATCGATACTCTGTTCAGCAAGACGGCGGTGACTTTCAATCCTTCTTTTGAACTTACGCACAACTGGCATAATTGGCAGCGTCAGGTGCAACTGCAATACAGTATGGAAGGGAGACTGTATGACCTCGTGCAGACTTTGGACTACAGAAGCGACAACAACCCGCTGCACATTGACGTGGGCAACGCACGCTTGAAGAACAGCTACCTCCACAATCTGTCGTTATACTATAAGAACAACAGTCCGCGCAAGCAGCGTTCCTTCAATGCCAGACTGGCCTACAACATTTCGAAGAACCAATTTGGCTATTCGAGACTTTATAACCGCCAGACGGGTGCTACCACGTTCCAGCAGGTGAACATCAACGGCAACTATAATGTTTCGGGAAGCGTGAACTACAATATGGCGCTTGACAAGAAACACCGCATTTATTTCGGCACGTCGACCTCTTCGCAGTTCTACAACAATGTGGACCTCATCACCATTGAAGGAGAAAACATGAATCCGCGCAGCAAGGTGAAGACCCTGTTCCTCACTGAAACCTTGAAACTCGACTACAAAATCGGAAGCCAGAAAATCGGGGCGAAGGTGAGCGGAACATGGCGCAACGCCACAAGCGCTCGTGAGGACTTTTCGACGGTGAATGCCGCCAACTTCAATTACGGACTGACAGGACAGTTTGAACTCCCGTTCGACTTCCAAATCTTCACCGACCTGACGATGTACAGCCGCCGCGGATATGAGGCACACGAGATGAATACGGACGAACTCGTCTGGAACGCACGTCTCTCGAAGAAGTTCTTCAAGAAACGCCTGACTGTTGCGCTCGAGGGCTTCGACATCCTGCACAACCTCTCAACCGTGACACATTCACTCAACGGACAGGGACGCACGGAGACCTACCGCAACGTGATTCCAAGCTACGGCATGCTGCACTTGATTTACCGGTTGAATATCCAGCCGAAGAAGAGACAATAAATATGGCCTTACAGGTGGGGTGTTCAAAATTGGAATACTAAGTCGATGAAGATTGTGCGGAAAAGCCCTATCTGCGGCTCTGTGCGGGCTGAAAGCCCAGCAAGTTCATAGCCCAGGGCAACGCCCTGGGTGCCGTGTTCCCCATTCCTGCGCCCTGTAAGGGCAAAAGTAAAAGCCAATTG
>ULVB01015509.1_pt1 | contig 10545 bp, 8 predicted proteins | sample 1959071 | NCBI WGS metagenome assembly ULVB01 (sample SAMEA4835776, study PRJEB28245) | human gut metagenome | biome: gut microbiome; material: fecal sample | place: Denmark | collected 2008 | reverse complement strand
CCCGACGATGTTGCCAGCGTCGGCGTACAGATCATTATGCTGGTAGAAGATTCTATCCGCTTCTATTCATCGGCTCTTCCGCATCTGTATAAATTCGTATTGGAACAAAGTCAGGAATTTGCCAAAGAGGCACTGAATCCGCACCAGCAGACATTGCGTATGCGCGGACGCCCTAAAATCAAACTGGCACGTACCTACGAAGAAGCCGTCCGCATATTCGAACAATATCAGAACAACATACTGGGAATTATCTCCGACATGAGCTTCATGCACACCGGAGTTAAAGATCCGTACGCCGGTTATAAGTTCGGACAGTACGTACGGAAAACCGGAAAGATCATTCCCTTCATCCTCGAATCGTCGGAATCGGCCAATGAAGTATATGCCCGCGAATTGGGAGCTTCATTCATCGACAAGAATTCCAAGAGCTACCCGCAAGACTTGCGGAAAAACATCATGCAGCGGTTTGGGTTTGGTGATTTTGTCATCTTAGACCCGAAGACAAAAGAAGAGATCATGCGCATCAAGGATTTGAAAGACCTGCAGAAAAAGGTATTCCAAATACCCGATGACTCTTTAGTCTATCATTTGAGCCGGAATCATTTTTCCCGTTTCTTCTATTCACGCGCCATGTTTCCGCCTGCCGAAATCCTGAAAAACGTCGATGTAAGCGATTACAAGGATATGGACGAAGCCCGGAAACTGATTTTCGACCTGATCGTTCAGTACCGCCGGATGAAAAACTCCGGTGTGGTGGCAATCTACAAGAAAGAACGATTCGACGAATATAGTAACTTTGCCCGCATCGGTGATGGTTCTTTAGGAGGAAAAGGCCGTGGCTTAGCCTTCATCGGAGCCATGATCAAGCGTTATCCCAAACTGGAACAGGAGAATTTTGAGGTCAATATTCCAAAAACAGTCGTTATCTGTACGGATATCTTTGATGAGTTTATGGAGACAAACGAGCTCTATCCGGTAGCACTCAGCGATGTAGATGATGACACAATCCTCAAATACTTCCTCCGTGCCAGTCTGCCATCCCGGCTCATCGAAGACCTGATGGCCTTTTCGGAAGTAGTAAAAGGTCCGATAGCCATTCGTTCGTCGAGTCTGCTTGAAGATTCGCACTACCAGCCTTTTGCCGGAATCTATTCAACCTACATGATTCCGAAGCATGAAGACAAATACGAGATGCTGCGTTCCCTGAGTGATGGAATCAAGGCTGTTTATGCTTCTGTCTTTTATCGGGACAGCAAGGCTTATATGACAGCGACCTCCAACTTGATCGATCAGGAAAAAATGGCTGTCGTCTTGCAGGAAGTAGTCGGTACACAATATGGTGACCATTATTATCCAACGATCTCGGGTGTGGCTCGTTCATTGAACTTCTATCCGATCGGAAATGAAAAAGCGGAAGACGGAATCGCCAACATCGCGCTGGGCTTAGGCAAATACATTGTCGACGGAGGACTGACACTGCGTTTTTCTCCACGGCATCCGCACAATATTCTGCAAATGAGTACGACAGATTTTGCCTTGCGGGAAACACAAACCCGGTTTTATGCGCTGGATCTGAACCCGGAAAATTTAGCTAATAAGTTCTCGGTCGACGATGCGTTCAACCTGAAAAAGCTGACTCTGAAAGATGCCGATGCCGACGGCTCCCTCAAATTCATCACTTCGACCTATGATCCGTATGACATGATCATTCGGGACGGATATTATCCGGGTGGCCGGAAAATCCTTTCGTTTGTCAATGTCCTGCAGCATGACGTATTTCCACTGGCCAGCACGCTGGATCAGTTATTGCAGATCGGACAAAAGGAAATGGGACGTCCGGTAGAAATCGAGTTCGCCATCAACATGAACAAACAAGATCCCCGGAAGGCATCCTTCTTCTTATTACAGATCCGACCGATCGTAGATAATAAAGAGGTGATGAATGAAGACCTCTCTGTGATTCAGCCGGAAGATACGATTTTATCCTCAACCAGTGTATTGGGACACGGAATTATCAATGATGTTCATGATATCATCTATGTGAAAACCGGAGCTTTCAATGCGGCCAACAATCAGTTGATTGCCTACGAAATCGAGAAAATGAACCGCCAGTTCACAGGTACCGACAAGAATTATGTATTAGTCGGACCCGGACGTTGGGGAAGCAGTGACCCGTGGCTGGGCATTCCGGTAAAATGGCCACATATCAGTAATGCCAAAGTCATTGTTGAATGCGGACTGGAGAACTACCGTGTAGATCCGAGTCAGGGTACACACTTTTTCCAGAACCTGACGTCGTTTGGCGTAGGCTATTTTACCATCAATCCTTTTAAAGGCGAAGGCTGGTTTGATGAATCCTATCTGAATCAGATGCCTGCGATAGAAGAGACAGAATATCTGCGTCATGTACGGCTGGAATCGCCCATGATTATAAAGATGGACGGCAAACGGAGTTTGGGTGTTGTCATGAAGCCTCAGAATAACACAGAACAATAATTACAGACAAATTTAGTAGAATTGATATGGATGCAAAAATCTTAGAGAAGATAAAAGAACGGATTGCAACAAATCCGTACGTTAATTTCCTCGGAATACATTTCACCAAGATTGAAGACGGGCTGGTAGAAGCGCACATGCCTTTACGTGACGAACAACGGCAATATAGCGGTGTTACGCATGGCGGCGTACTAGCAGCTTTAGCAGATACGATTGCTGGATTTGCGGCCTATACCATGACTCCGTTAGATAAAGACGTACTGACAGCCGAGCTGAAAATATCTTTTCTGCGGGCTGCTTGGGGCTATGAGCTCATTGCCAGAGGCTTTGTCATCAAACCCGGACGACGGTTGCACTTCTGCGAATGCGAAATCTATTGTGACGACAAATTGGTAGGAAAAGCTTCAGGCACGTTTTGCGTGGTCGAATCGCAAGTAGACTAATCAATTTATATCATTTATATATCATGACAAAACATAGTATTATCAAAGTAATCAGCGGATGTGCCTTCATCTGTCTGGCAACAGCTGGATGGGGACAATCCGCAGGTCCGAATCTAATTATCCGGGCTGACGACATGGGTTCATTCCGTGCAGCAAACATTGCCTGCATAGAAGGGTACAAAAACGGAATTGAAACATCTATTGAAGTTATGGCTGTGGCTCCTTGGTTTCCGGAAGCTGCCAAACTGCTCAAAGAAAATCCGGGCGTCGATGTCGGTCTGCATCTGACCATCACCAGCGAATGGGATAACATCAAATGGAGGCCTTTAACCCATTGCCCAAGTCTCGTAGACAGCAACGGATATTTCTTCCCCATGATGAATGCCAATCCTAACTATCCGGGTCTGGCCATTATGGAAAACAAATGGAATCTGGCTGAAATAGAACAGGAGTTCAGAGCTCAGATCGAACTGGCGCTGAAAAACATCCCTCAGATCAGCCATCTTTCCGGTCACATGCTTTCAACGGGATTTGATCCGAAAGTAGCCGAACTGGTACATCGCCTTGCCGATGAATATAATTTGCCAGCCGTAGACCGGGTCAATGCCATGAAAGAATATAATTTCTCATACGCCGGCTACGAAGGCTCTAACAAAACGGCAGCCGACAAGGAAGCCAGCTTCATCAAGATGCTCGACAAGCTGGAACCGAATAAGAACTATATGTTTATCGACCATCCGGCTCTTGATAATGAGGAAATGAAGACGGTTGGCCACATCGGATATGAAAATGTGGCAGAAGACCGCCAGGGTGTAACGGACTTATTTACCAATCCGCGTGTCAAAGAGGAAATCCAGAAACGTAATATCCGTCTGATCAGTTACAATGACCTAACAAAGTCGTTGCCACGTGCCGAAGCTACACCCAAATTGACGAAGGCAATTGACAAATATCTGCAAGCGGTTGCAAAGGAAAAGCATGACTTGCATAGCATCATGGTTCTTCAACATGGGCAAGTTATTGCTGAACACTGGCTGAGCGAAGGCGCCTGGAACAAGCCTCACGTTATGAATTCAGTCAGCAAGACCTTTACTGCCACAGCAGTAGGCTTCGCGGTTGCGGAAGGATTACTGAAAGTGACCGACAAAGTCATCTCTTTCTTCCCGGATGAATGCCCGGCTACCATCAGTCCAAACCTGGAGAAACTGGAAATCCGCCATCTGCTGACCATGTCTGGCGGACATGACACTGATCCGAGCGGGAAAATACGTTCTTCCGAAAATAACAACTGGGTAAAGGCCTTCTTAAATACACCTTTTGAGCATGAACCCGGAACATTCTTCTGCTACAACAGTCTGGGCACATACATGCTTTCAGCCATCGTCCAGAAAGTAACAGGACAGAAAGTCATTGATTACCTCTATCCTCGCCTATTCCGCCCGTTAGGCATTACCGGTATTCACTGGGACGAAAGTCCGCAAGGCATCAATTGTGGAGGCTGGGGACTTTATATCCGGACAGAAGACATGGCCAAAATGGGACAATTCATCCTTCAGAAAGGACAATGGAAAGGAAAACAGTTGTTGCCCGAAAGCTGGATAAACGAAGCAACGACATCTCACATTGCATCCGTTCCAGCCGGCGTACGTCCGGAAGAGCTTAAGGAAAAAGGACTGACGGTCAAGAATAGCGACTGGCTGCAAGGATATGGCTATCAGATGTGGCGCTGCCGGCACAACGCAGTCCGCGCCGACGGAGCCAACGGACAGTATATCATTGTGCTGCCGGAAAAAGATGCCGTTATTGTTACCACAGCCAATATTGGAGACATGCAGGCCGAAATCAACCTGATATGGAAATATATTTTACCGGCTCTTCCTTAAAGCCGGTAACCTTCCAACTGGGAAATAATATCACTTACGGCTTTCGGCTGTAATCTTTAGCAAAAAGTCGGCAAAAGCAAGGGCCGACTTTTTGCGATAATTTCCCTGTGGCCAGAAAAGACAGCCCTGAGACGTCAGCTTGTCCGCATACAATATAGGGATCTGTACCAGATCTGCCTCACCACGAACAGCAGCTTGCGTCAAAACCGTTCCCCAACAACCATTTCTTAACGTATGAATGATTGTATGTACATCATTCATCTCCAATATGACATTCAGCTCTATATGATGCTTCCGGCATAATTCATCCACTTTCTTCCGCGTAGCAAATCCCTGCTCCGGTAAAATCAAGGATGCTTCAGACAACCGTTTAAGTGTAATCGACGTCAAATCAGCCAATGGATGTGACTGATGAACGATAAAATAAAGTCTGGAAGAGAATAACACAACAATCTCAAACTGATCAGACAAGTCTTCCGGCTTAAACGAGAGGACAAAGTCGAGTTTATTATCTTCCAATAACTTTAACAGCTCTTCAGAAGTAGCAAACGTAACCTGAACTTTAATCTTGGGATAGGCTTTGGTAAATAAGGATAAAGCTGCTATCAGTAAATGGCTCATGCTATAAGTAACGCCAATATGAAGTGTCCCGGTTTCTACTCCCTTTAAATCACGAATAATCTGCTTGCCATTCTCTGCATCCAGGATTGCTTTACTGGCATAAGGAAGAAAAGCCCAGCCTGCTTCTGTCGGTACAATTCGTTTGCCAATCCGGTCAAAAAGCAGAACGTCTAGTTCATCTTCCAGTTGTTTAATCTGTTGTGATAGCGTACTTTGAGAGATATGTAACAAACGAGCTGCTTCTGAAAAGTTTTGCCGCTCACAAGCCGCCCTAAAATATTTCAATTGCCGTAATTCCATTCTCTTATCGTTTTTGTCTATAAATCATATCGGAAAAATGAATTTTACAAATATAGCCAAATATTTTCCCGCTGTTTACCTTTGCTAAAAATAATTAGGAATTTGACTTATGAAAAAGATCGTTAGTTTATTGTTTGCCTGAATGGCAATGAGCGTGTCTGCTCAAACTGTAAAAGAAGTAAATGAAGGTATCCGTTATTGCGAAAGTACTTATCCATATCAGGACGGACTTTTGATAGCCAACTTCGGTACTGAAGAACTGAACCCGTTAAATTCGGAAGGAAAAGGCTATATTGTCTTTTATAAAGAAGGGAAAAGTGAAGTAATGCTTCCAGCCGACGGAAATCTGTCTGCCCCGAAAGGTATGTTTGTACGAAATAATTATCTGTATGTATGCGACGTCAACAAGATTGTCGTTTATAACCTCTCTGACAAAATGCAGAAACCGCAGGTCTTGCGTTTACCGGAAGGCAATTTGTTTGTGAATGATCTGGCAGCCGACTCACACAATCATCTGTACGCCTCAGTAACAAACACGGATAAAATATTCCGTATAGACATCAGTAATCCGGCTCAGCCAGGCCAGCCTCAAGAATGGTTGAACATCAGCGGACCGAACGGATTGTTGATCCACGATGACATTCTGTATGTGGCTTCTTATCCGGCAGATGGAGTAACGAAAGCAGAAAATGTCATTTACCGTGTTGAGAACTTAGAAAATCCATCTGTACAGAAGCTGACTCAAACTACAGGTCAGTATGATGGCATTGCATTAGCTGCGGATGGAAAATCATTATATGTAACTAACTGGACGCCGGCACAAATCAGCCGCATCAACTTATCCGATGGAAGTCTTTCTCCTTTGTGCGTTCATCTTCCGGAGAATCTGATCGGACCGGCAGATATGACAGTTAAAGACGGATGGATGTACATTCCTGATCTTCCCAACAGCCGCGTTCTCATTCTTAAAGAACCATCTTGCTGTAAAAAAGAAGAAGCATCTTGCTGTAAATAACAGACAACCATAATAAACGACCGTTAGTGACTTCATGCAAAGACGATAGCATACCAACTTTGCATGCGCTACTAACGGTCCTTTTTATTTCAACAGATCTGCCGGTGAAAAACTAAATGGAAGAAGTGACGCAACCGAACCGATGATCCGAACAGAGTCTTTGCCGCATAATAAAATACGCATGGGCCGCTTAGAACGAGCTTCACTCTCCAATAATACCTGACAACATGCACCACAAGGTGATATCTGATCTCTCACCTCTCCTTCCGACTGGGCAATAATGGCCAACGCAACGACAGGCTCTTCCGGATGACTGGCTCCAGCAGAAAATAAAGCCACCCGCTCTGCACACAAACCAGACGGATAAGCGGCATTTTCCTGGTTGGCACCTGCTACAATCGTTCCGTTGCCCAATAAGACTGCAGCTCCCACCTGAAAACGAGAATATGGAGCATATGCCCGCTCTGAAGCCTTCAATGCCGATTCATATAAACTTCGGTCTGAATCCGATAATTCGGATAAAGGGACGGTTAAATACCTGATCTGTATTTGCTGCTCTTTCATATAAAACTGATTTTATTTCCCGAAGATACATAGAAGAGCATAAACTCACAACAGTTTTACCCCAAAATCGACCGATGGAGACTTGGCAGACAATCTATAAACCTTCTTTTTCCTGTTTCTCCCGATAAAGTCGAGGTGATAATCCAAGATGTTTCTTGACGTATTTGCCAAAGAAAGAAATATTAGGAAAATTCAACTCATTGGTTATTTCCTTGATGCTCATTTCCTTCTTCCGGAGCAGAAACAAAACATCTTTCATGACATATTGGTCAATCAGTTCAGAAGCAGGTTGCCCGGATATTTCCTTGCAAACAGCCGACAAGTATTTGGGTGTCACATGTAACCGGTCTGCATAATAAGCCACGGAACGGTTCTTTGGATAACTGGAAGATATGATATCGATAAAGGTCTTAAACAGATTATCTGCAGATTTAAATGAAGAAGGCATTAAAGGGATAAAACGTTCCATCGTATCATAGAACTCATACAAGAAAGCAAGCAGTAAGGCATCTGTCAACTCTCTACGATGTTTACAACTTTGCCCGGTCAGTTTCGATTTCAGCAAATTATAATACCAGCAAAAGGTATTCACTTCATCTGCCGTTAATGATAAAACAGGGTTCTTCTCGAGAAACATGCGTGCATCCCAACTGTCGCGATTAATGACAGACAGCTGTCTGACATATTCAGGAGACAAGCATAAACAGCGGCATTCAAAATCCATACTAATCATGCTACTCTCCAGAATGATATTGGGATGACTGATGAAAAGATCATTGGCATGTATTTCATAAAACTGATCATTAACATATAAAGATGCTTTTCCTTTCAGACACAACACAACTATATATGCTTCAACCTTTATGTCTTTTTGCGGATCCAAATGCTGAATATTATCAATAAATACCATCCGTTCGTCTGAATAATCAGCAATTATTCCAACGTCCTTATCTCCAAATTTTCTTGTTACTACGTCTTTTACCATATTATCTCTTTTTCTATGATGCAAAATAACGAAATATTACCTTCTAATCGGTGGTATATTTCTCCCGATCACTACCCTATTTTTCCTATCGCATATTCTGCAAGAAAAATTGACCAGTTACAAGGAAAATCAGAAAGCTCAATTTTCCATCAAAGCCTGTTTCTTTGCAGCAAATTTAAATGAGCAATAAAAAGATGAAGCAATTAATTTTAGTAACGCTGTTGTCATTTCCTTTATGGATGACCAATTGTCAATCGGATTCGCAAGAAACCGTTCATCAGGCATCGCCCGTCAAAGTGAAAGTCATGCAGATTCGTTCCGCTGGGAACAGTCATGCCCAGACATATTCAGGAACCGTTGAAGAATCCAGCGAAACATCTCTAAGTTTTGCAGTAGCCGGAACCATCCAACAAATCAATGTATAGACAGGTGATCATGTCAGGGCCGGACAGTTAATCGCAACGATTCATGCGGCGTCTTATAACAGCAGCTATAAGGCGGCACAGGCTTCACTAGAACAAGCCCAAGATGCCTACAAGCGTATGAAAGAGCTCTATGATAAAGGAAGCTTACCAGAAATCAAATGGATTGAAATACAGAGTAAGTTACAACAAGCCCAATCTATGGAAGAAATTGCCCGAAAGAATTTGGAAGACTGCAATCTATATGCACCTTTTAATGGTGTCATAGCAGAAAAGACGGCTGAAAGTGGTCAGAATACGATACCCGGAATGCCCGTGGTCAAACTGGTGGCCGTTAACCAACTCAAGGTAAAAGTGGCTGTTCCTGAAACAGAGATTGCCAGCATCAGCCTATCGCAACCGGCACAAATCGAAGTGCCAGCCCTGAACGGACGGACCTTTCAGGGCACAGTCATTGAGAAAGGGATTGTAGCCAATCCGCTCTCTCGTTCCTATGATGTCAAGATCCGGATAAACGAAGCCGATAAAGAACTGATGCCCGGTATGGTAACGGAAGTTAGTCTGACGAATGCTGACGGGAACAGCCAGTTCATTCTACCGGCACATCTCGTTCAACTGAACGAAAAGAATCAGACTTTTGTCTGGATAAATGAAAACGGAACAGCCAAAAGGCGATTCATCTCTTGTGGAGACTATACGGCAACAGGTGTGATCGTTTTGTCCGGATTAAACAATGGAGACGAGATTATCACCGAAGACCAACAAAAGGTCTGTGAAAATACAATGCTCAGCTTATAAACAAATCCTATGGAAAAGAAACGTAACGCAATTGAATGGGCCATGCACTACCGGCAGATCGTGGTTCTGGTAGTCTGCTGCCTCATCGCCTTCGGTATTTACAGTTTACCGAACATGCGAAAGAATGAATTTCCCGACTTCACCATCCGCCAAGGGCTTGTTGTCGCGGTAGCTCCGGGCAACACCGTGGAAGAAATGGTTGAACAAGTCACTAAACCGCTTGAAGATTATATATTCACCTATAAAGAAGTAAAAAAGAACAAAACATACTCAACAACCCGCGACGGGATCGTCTATATTCAGGTTGAATTGAACGATGATCTGAACAATAAAGATGAATTCTGGAGTAAGTTCAAGCATGGTGTTGCAGTCTTCAAATCGGAGTTACCGCAGAATGTACTTGCCGTACAAGTCGTTGATGACTTCGGTGATACTTCTGCCCTGCTGATTACGATGGAAAGTGAAGAGAAAACCTACCGTGAACTTGATAAGTACATGGAAGAGCTGCAGAACCGCTTGCGGCAAATTCCTAGTGTCGGGCGTATGAGTGTAAGTGGATTGCAGAAAGAACAGATTTCGGTCTATTTAGATAACAACCGGTTGAGCCAATACGGACTCAACGACCAGTTGCTGGCCACCACCCTCTTTGCCAAAGGTTTTACTACAACCGGTGGGCAGATCAAGAGTGACGAATATGTACAGCCTGTTTATGTGGCCCAATCTTTCAACACCGTATATGATGTCGAGCAGCAAATCGTCTACACCGATCCTTCCGGCAACAACATACGTCTGAAAGATATTGCCCGTGTCGTCAAAGAATATCCGGAACCGGACAGCTACATCAGTAATAACGACAAGAAATGTATTCTGCTGAGTGTAGAAATGAAGAAAGGACAGAACATTGTCAAGATGGGAAATGAAATCAATCAGGCTATTGAATCCTTCAAGCAGACTATACCATCGGAAGTGAATATCTACCGCATTACTGACCAGAGTCAGGTGGTCGATGATAGTGTAA
>ULVB01057939.1_pt1 | contig 10572 bp, 8 predicted proteins | sample 1959071 | NCBI WGS metagenome assembly ULVB01 (sample SAMEA4835776, study PRJEB28245) | human gut metagenome | biome: gut microbiome; material: fecal sample | place: Denmark | collected 2008 | reverse complement strand
AAAAGCAAATTGGTTTTGAGAGGACTATAAATTCCAGTTTGGCGAACTGATGCAGTGATAAAAAGGAGGCACAGGAGTTGAAACAACGCACCTATATTGCCATCGACCTCAAAAGCTTCTATGCCTCCGTCGAATGCCGTGATAGAGGCTTAGATCCTCTGGACACAAACCTTGTTGTCGCGGACGAAAGCCGGACTGACAAAACCATTTGCCTTGCTGTTACCCCATCCCTCAAGAGTTATGGCATCTCAGGACGCGGCAGATTGTTTGAGGTGAAGCAGCGTGTCAAAGAAGCGAACGCAGGAAGACAGCACGATGCACCGAAACGAAAGCTCGAAGGATCATCGCATTTCTTTTCTGAGCTGCAAGCTAATCCTGAGCTTGCGATTGACTTCATCATCGCACCGCCGCAAATGGCTCGGTACATGGAGATCAGTACGCAGATATATGAGGTCTACATGAAGTATGTTGCGCCGGAAGACATTGTGGTTTACTCCATCGACGAGGTGTTTATGGATGTGACGGATTATCTGAACACCTATCATCTCACGCCACATGACCTTGCGATGAAGATGATCTTGGATGTGCTTGAGACAACCGGTATCACCGCAACCGCCGGGATTGGAACAAACCTTTTTCTCAGCAAAGTTGCGATGGATATTGTGGCAAAGCACATTCCGGCAGATAAAAACGGTGTTCGCATTGCAGAGTTGGATGAGATGAAGTTTCGCCGTGAGCTTTGGACGCACCAGCCGCTCACAGACTTTTGGAGAGTCGGTAGAGGCTATGCAAAGAAGCTCGAAGAAAACGGAATGTTTACGATGGGCGATGTTGCCCGATGCTCGGTGAAAAATGAGGACTTGCTTTACAAACTTTTCGGCAAGAACGCAGAACTGCTGATCGACCATGCGTGGGGCTGGGAGCCTTGCACGGTTGAAGCAATCAAAGCCTACAAGCCCAGCACCAACAGCTTAGGCTCAGGACAAGTCCTGCATTGCCCCTATGAGGCTGAAAAGGCAAAGCTCGTCCTCCGTGAGATGGCTGATCTTCTCGTGCTGGACTTGGTGGACAAAGGACTTGTGACAGATCAAATCGTCATCACAGTTGGCTACGATATAGAAAACCTCACCGATCCCGAACGAAGCCGAAAATATCACGGGACAGTTGTAAAAGACCATTACGGACGGCAGATACCAAAACAGGCGCACGGCTCAATCAATCTTGACGGTCACACATCATCTACGAAGAAAATAATGTGTGCTACGGCAGAACTCTTTGATAGGATCGTGGACAAGAATCTTCTTGTGCGTCGGCTGAATATCACAGCAAATCATGTTGTTCCAGAAGCAGACGCGCCAGTGAAAAACGGAGGCTATGAGCAGCTTGATCTCTTCACAGATTTCACTGCCTTAGAAGCACAACGAAAGCGCGAAAAAGCAGAGCTGGATCGGGAAAAGAAAATGCAACAGGCAATGCTCATCATTAAGAAGAAGTATGGAAAGAACGCCATACTCAAAGGCATGAACTTGGAGGAAGGCGCAACCGCAAAGGACCGCAATGAGCAGATTGGTGGGCATAAGGCGTAAGGAGAATAGATATGACACGAGACAAATTCAAACTGATTCACAGTGAGTTGATAATGCAAGTTCAGTGTATTGAGCATGACTTGAAGTTGATTTATGCCGGAATGTGCAAGGGTGATTTTGACAAAAACCTTGATGCTCTTGAAAAAGTAAATCTGGGGTCAATGATAAAAAAAGTAAAGGAATTAGATTATAGCGATGGACACCCCGATCTTACTAAACGGGACTATATGTTGTTGGAGAAAATTCGAGAAATCCGAAATTATTGGTGTCACCAATGCTTTATTGACTATGTTTACATATCCGATGACTACGCGCGTGAACGCAAATTCCAAGAGATTGCTAAACGATTGAGTGAAGACGAAAATCAAACATGGGAGTTACACCAACACTTACAGCAGCTTCGTAATAAAACACTTGAGATATACAACAGGATCTAAAAGAAAGGTGGTGCGGCATGAATTACTCTGAGCAAAAATATGGAGATATTCTTAATATGCCTCACCATGTCTCTGCAACCAGACCGCAGATGCCGATGTCAGATCGTGCAGCTCAGTTTTCTCCGTTCGCAGCTCTCACTGGTTATGATGCTGCTATCAAAGAAACCGGGCGTCTGACCGACACAAAGATTGAGTTGGATGATGAAGAACTCCATAGCCTAAATTTGAAGTTTCAGTTTCTTGTGGAGCACCTTGAAGATGAGCCGGAGGTAGCAGTCACATATTTCAAAGCAGATGAGAGAAAAGCCGGTGGTGCTTATCTTGAAGCAACAGGCATCGTGAAAAAGCTGGATGATTTTGAACGGCTGATTACCATGCAGGACGGCACAAAGATTCCGATGGATGACATTCTGACCATTGAGAGTGATGCGTTCTCATCGCTCGAACAATACTAAAAAGACGCTTTCGAGCGTCTTTTTCTTTTATGCGTGAGACAAAAACGCGGAATTTGTCCGTTGTATTACGAAGGGGTATTTTACGGGGGACTTCCAACTAAGATTACGATTTTAGAGAATAGCAAGCACAGCCGGTGTATATACACACGGCGATTTTGGATTAAGGAAACCCTCCCCTTAATCCCGAAAATGCTTGTTGGGATGTCTCCCAAACCCTCTATCTTTATGAAAGGACAAACCGCTTATGGCAAACAGAACACGACCAAATCAGATACTCTTCTTTGTTTCAGATGACGAGAAACGGATTATCAAAGGAAAGATGAAACAGCTTGGTACAAACAACATGGGAGCGTATCTTCGCAAGATGGCGATTGACGGTTACATCATCAAAGTGGACTACACGCAGCAGAAGAAACTTGCCGCAGCAGTATCTCGCGCAGCGGCAAATATCAATCACATTTGCCGTCGAATCAACTCCACAGGACACTTCTATGAGGACGATGTTGCAGAGCTGAAAGAAAGGCAGGCTGAGATATGGCGATTACTAAAATCAAGCCAATCCGAGGAACTGTGAACAAGGCTCTCGCATACATTCTTGATCCGCAGAAAACAGATGACCAGCTCTATGTCTCTTCCTATGGTTGCGCTGCCAGCGATGCCGCAGCGAAGGAATTTGAGTGGACAAGAAATCTTGCTGCTCAACAAGGAATGCAGATGCCGAAGGTGATCGCCCGACATCTGATCCAATCCTTTGCGGTTGATGAAGTCACGCCGGAACAAGCGCATGAAATCGGTAAGCAGTTTGCCGACGAATGGCTCAAGGGAAAGTACGAGTATGTGATTGCAACGCACATCGACAAGGGGCATTGCCACAATCATATTATCTTTAACGCTGTCAACTATGTTGACTTCCATGCGTACCGAAGCAATAAGAAAACCTATCGTGAGATGCGGCATCTCAGTGATGAGATATGTGCTGAACACGGGCTGTCAGTTATTCCTCCCTCTCAGGGAAAAGGCATGGACTACAAGGAATACACCGAAGCCAAACGCGGTACAAGTTGGAAACAAAAACTCAAGCAGACCATTGATCGCTGTGTGGTCACAGCAAAGGACTACGATGAGTTTTTGAAGCTGATGCAGGACGCCGGATATGAAATCAAAACCGGCAAATACATCTCCTTCCGTGCCGAAGGGCAAGAGCGTTTCACCCGTGCAAAAACCATCGGAGATAACTACACCGAGGACCGGATCAAGGAACGCATTCAAGGACGCAATGCCCGCAGACGGCAGATGCAGAACGGTAGGAAGAACATCTCTCTCATCAGCGATATTCAAAACAGAATTAAGCAGATCGACAGCAAGGGCTTTGAGCATTCTATGAAGATTAAGATCCTCAAAGAAGCCGCCAGAACGCTAAACTACCTCACTGAGAACGAGCTGCTTCAATATGCCGATCTTGAAAAGAAAGTCGAAGACATTCATAGTTCTTATGAGCGTACCGGCGCTGACTTGAAAGTCGTTGAAGCGCAGCTCCGAAAGGTGCAGCCGCTTATCAAGAATATCTCAACCTATCAAAAGCTCAAGCCGGTCTATGATGCCTACTCAAAGACGAAGAACAAGCAGAGTTTTCGAGCTGCGCACGAGGCAGAGCTTGTCGTTTTTGAAGCAGCAAAGAGTACATTGCTTGCTATGCAAGATGGTGAAAAACTTCCAAGTATGAAGTCTCTGCAAGCCGAGCAGCAACGCCTTTTGGAAGAGCAGCAGCGTCTCTACGACGAACGAGCAAGGCTCAAAAAAGAGGCTAAAGTGATTGATACCATGAAGGCAAATGTCGATGATTTCCTCAGTCCAACGCTTTCACAGGAGCATGAAAAAGCCAAAAGTAGCGAGTTGGAATAACCACCAAAGCCTGAGCCGTATGAATAAATCGGCTCAGGCTTTCTTCTTCGTAATGCGCTCCATGAACTTGAAATATATTTTGAATTTTTGGAGCATCGTATTGAAAATTTGAAGCGTTTGGTGTATAATATAATGAGTCTCACTATAAGCGTTTGAGAGAGGTGCTTTTATGAAGATAAGCTATAAGAAATTATGGGTCATGCTCATCGAAAGAGAGATCCCAAAATCAACTTTACGCAAGGATATAGAGCTGTCTCCTGGCACGATGAGTAAGCTCAATAAGAACGAGGATGTAGCTCTCTCTGTTCTGCTGCGCATTTGCGACTATTTGAATTGTGACATTGGAGATATATGTGAAGCTGTGCGAACGGGCAAGAAGTAGGTCCGATTTTTCGTGCGGCTATTCTGTTATAGGTAGAGAAAAATACCTCAGCGAAAGGAGCATATATGGATGTCCTTGAGAATGCTGTGACTGAGAAAAATGCCCTCGTTGAAGCGGAGGCGTTTCCCACAGATGATCGAGTCACCTACAAAGACAGCACCTATGAAATTGTTTCTAAGGTTGCATATTTGATTGGTGTTCCGAAACGAATTTTTGATAATGAGCATGAAGCACCCAAAATAGAGATATACGAAAAACTTGATGCAGACAAAACGGCACGGATAATCCGTCATTTGTGTATCATAAGGACAGCGATTGAAAGAAACTTCAAGCATATCAACGAGCGCATGAAGTTTAGTTATCTCTCAATCAGCAGTATGCCGGAATATGTGCCGCAGGATAGCCTTCAACAACTAAATGCGGATGGCATTAGTTTTATAAAGAAGTCCAGCACGAAGCTAAGTCAGCATATCGTTGAGATAAACAAGCTGATTTCTGATCGGATCAATAATTGCAAGAAGCTATTTCCTCTTTGGCTGAATTGGCTGTATGTAAAAAACCTCTTTCTCATGCCAGATGGCTTGAAAGAGGAAGGGACAAAAGCAGCAGCAGATATTTATTACGCTCACTTGCTCTTTTATCCTTACCAGATGTATATAAACTGGGAACCGGAGGATGTCGGTAATCTGCTCTATAACGATAAAAAATTCGTGACGCTGCTTTATCAAATGAACGGTGACTACTTTACAGAGTACAGTAAAGTTTCTGATGCTGGAAGTTACATTAAAGGAAGCATCTACGAGTTTATTGGTAGCAGCGAAAAGGTTGTCGTAGTGGTAGATTGTGAAAACTCTGATCCGTACAAGCTCTGCGCTACGCTCAAGAATCTTGACTATCAGTACACACAGAAGATAGCATCCATCATCCTGTTTGATGATGTGCATAGTGCATCTGCTTGGCGTATTCTGGATAGTTTTACCCACATCCCGGTCGAACACATGATGACCGAACGGGTAAAGCAGAACAAGTCTCTGGTCGATGTGATGCTGATTGCCCGAACTTGTCAGGAGCATTACAAAAACAATGTGGATTCCTTTATTTTGGTGTCCAGCGACTCCGACTATTGGGGACTGATTTCTTCTTTACCGGAGGCTCGGTTCCTTGTCATGATAGAGCGCGAAAACTGCGGACCGGATTTGAAGAATGCACTTGTCAATGCCGGTATATTCTATTGCTACATTGATGACTTCTACTCCGGCAATGCAGAGGATATTAAGATCGGCGCACTGTTCAAAGAGATGTATCATTACATAGATCAGGCGGTGCGGCTGAATATCTACGAGATGTTCACAGAGGCGTTAAGAGCGACTCGAATTGAAATGAGTTCTTCGGAACAGAAACAGTTTGTGGACAAGTATTTGAAAACGATGCAAATGTCCATTGCGGATAATGGCGATGTGACATTGGAAATAAGACGAAAATGAGTCCGATATATCGGACAGTAGCCGTGATAGAATAAAATGAGGATCGGTTGGCAACCAAAAATGATCCTCAAGTATTGGAGATGAAGATATGGCATACCAGAGCGAAGCGGCTCTTGAGCAGCAATTCATAGAGCAGCTAAACAAGCAGGAATACAGCACAGTCGATATTCCTGATTATGACGCATTGGTGGATAACTTCAAAGTTCAGTTTGAAGCCTTCAATGCGCCCAAACTTGATACGCCTATCACCGATAAAGAGTGGGAGCGTATCTTTAACCTCATGCTTGGAAAGTCCGTGTTCCAGAGCGCAAAAATTCTGAGAGACAAGTTTGTCCTTGAGCGTGAGGACGGGACGAAGGTTTACCTTTCCTTCTTCGATCAGGATCACACCAAGAATATCTTCCAAGTCACACATCAGACAACGGTTGTAGGCAAGTATGTCAACCGCTATGATGTAACGATTCTTGTGAATGGCTTGCCGTTGATTCAGGTCGAGTTAAAGCGCAGGGGGATTGACATTCGAGAGGCGGTCAATCAAGTCATGCGCTATAAGAAGCACTCCTATAACGGGCTATATCACTTCATTCAGCTTTTCATTGTCTCCAACGGCGTTGATACCAAATACTTTGCCAACTCCGACAGGGACTTGATGTATAGCCTTGCCTTCTTCTGGACGGATTTCAACAACATCCGTATTACCAACCTGAAGGACTTCTCAATCTCTTTTTTGGCAAGGGATCACATCATCAAGATGTTGACACGCTATACCATTTTGAACGATACGGATAAGATTCTGATGGTTATGCGCCCCTATCAGGTGTATGCCGTAGAAGCCCTTATAAGACAGGCTACGCTCACAAATCGCAATGCTTATATCTGGCATACCACCGGCGCAGGAAAGACGCTGACATCCTTTAAGACTGCTCAGATTCTCGCAGCCAATCCGAATATCAAGAAGGTTATCTTCCTTGTTGACCGTAAGGACTTGGACTCTCAGACCACCGAAGAGTTTAACAAGTTTGAGGCTGGCTCTGTTGATGTCACAGATCGCACAGACATTCTTGTGCGGCAAATGAAGGATAAGAACCGGCAGCTCATTGTCACAACGATGCAGAAGATGGCAAATGCCGTTAAGCGTCCTCAATACGAAAAGGTAATGGACGCATACCGTGACGAAAAGGTTGTCTTCATCATTGACGAATGCCACCGCAGCCAGTTCGGAGATATGCACAAGGATATTGTTCGGCATTTCAAGAAAGCGCAGTTCTTTGGCTTTACCGGTACGCCCCGTTTTGAAGTGAACGGAAAGACGGAGGGCAAGATCACGCAGACCACCGAAATGCTGTTTGGGGAATGTTTGCATAACTATCTGATCAAGGATGCTATCTTCGATAACAATGTCCTCGGTTTCCATATTGAGTACATAAAGACGATGGAAGGCGATTTTGACTGGGACGATCCGACATTGGCTGACGCGATTGATGTTGGCGAACTCTATATGTCGGATGAGAGAATGTCCCTCATTGCAAACCACATCGTCCAGAACCACAAAGCTAAAACGAGAAATGGTCAGTACACGGCTATCTTTGCTGTTTCCTCTATTGAAGCTCTTGTCAAATACTACGACATCTTCAAGAAGATCAAACACGATCTGAACATCAGCGGTATCTTCTCCTATGGACAGAACGAAGATGCCGAGGGCAAGGACGAGCATAGCCGGGATGCCTTGGAGCGTATCATCAAGGATTATAATGAGATGTACGGCACGAATTTCTCTACCGACACCTTCTCTGCGTATCACAAGGATATTTCAGATCGTGTCAAAGGCAAGAAAACGAAGTCTCTGGACATTCTCATTGTCGTAAATATGTTCCTGACCGGCTTTGACAGCAAGCAGCTCTCCGTGCTGTATGTGGACAAGGATTTGAAGTATCATGATCTGCTGCAAGCCTATTCTCGCACGAACCGTGTCGAGAAAGAAACCAAACCGTTTGGTATCATCATTTGCTACCGCAACCTAAAGAAACGGACAGATGATGCGCTGACGCTCTTCTCCAAGAGCCAGGACACCTCCGGCATTGTCGTTCCGGGCTATCAGTATTTTGTTGAGAAGTTCAATGAAATGGTTATGAAGCTCAAGGAAGTGGCACTCTACCCTGAGTCCGTCGATACCATGCAGAGCGAGGATGACCAAAAGAAATTTGTCATCACTTTCCGTGAGCTGACAAAATACCTCCAATCTTTGCAGACATTCATTGAGTTCAGCTTTGATCAGGATGCGCTCATCATGTCCGAGCAGGAGTATCAGGACTACAAGAGCAAGTATCTGATGCTTTACTCCCGGCAAAAAACTGATCGAGAAGTCGTATCTGTCCTGAATGATGTGGACTTCTGCATTGAGATCATGGAGAGTGACCGTATCAATGTTGCCTATATCATGAACTTGATACGCAACATCCACTTTGATGACAAGAAGCAGAAGGACTACGACATCAAGCACATCAAGGAAGAATTGAGCAGGACGGATAATCCGCAGTTGCTTCGCAAGGTTGAAATTCTTCAAGCGTTCTTGGATCGTGTCGTTGTTGGTCTTGAAAGTGCGGATGAGATTGACGCTGCATACAACGACTTTGAAAATGAAGCGAAACGAGAAGAGATCGTTGCTTTCGCAAAGACTGAGGATATTGATTCTTCCATGCTTACGGACATCATCTCTGAGTATGAGTTCTCCGGCACAATGGATGCAGGAAACATCCGTGACCGTATTGAGAAGCCCATGCCGCTGCTCAAGAAGAGGTCTTTGGTCAACCGGATCGTCGAATTTATCCGGCAGCACACCGAGAAATACCAATAAGGAGAGAGAACAATGGATAATTCTATTCAGGCTCACCAGAAAGAGCTTTGCAACAAACTATGGGCGATGGCAAATGCCCTGAGAGGTAACATGGAGGCATACGAGTTCAAGAACTATATCTTGGGCATGATCTTCTATTACTATCTTTCCGACAAGACCGAGAAGTACATGGTTAATCTTCTCAAAGACGATAATATCAGCTACAAGGATGCTTGGAATGACGATGAATACAAGGCTGCCATCGCAGAAGAGGCTCTGCGTGACCTCGGTTACATCATCGAACCGGAGTATTTGTTCCGCAAGATGGTCAAGATGGTTGAGAACCGTTCCTTTGACATTGAGTTCTTGCAGAAAGCAATCAACGCTCTGATGGAATCCACTATCGGCAACGATTCGCAGGAAGACTTTGACGGATTGTTCTCCGATATGCAGCTCGATTCTACGAAGCTGGGGCATACCGTTAAAGACAGAAGTGCTGTCATGGCGAAAATCATTGCTTCGCTGGACGAGATCAATTTCAGCGTGGATGACACGAAGATTGATGTGTTAGGCAATGCCTACGAGTACCTGATCGGTCAGTTCGCTGCCACAGCCGGTAAGAAAGCCGGTGAGTTCTATACGCCTTCGGGTCCTGCCGAGCTGCTGTGCCGCCTTGCTTGTCTTGGCTTGACCGATGTTAAGGACGCAGCCGATCCGACTTGCGGTTCCGGCTCTCTGCTGCTTCGCCTCAAGAACTATGCAAATGTGCGTAACTACTACGGTCAGGAATTGACCTCGACTACCTATAACCTTGCCCGAATGAACATGATCCTTCGCGGCATCCCGTATCGTAACTTCAATATCTACAATGGCGATACGCTTGAGCATGACTACTTCGGAGACATGAAGTTCCGTGTTCAGGTTGCAAATCCTCCTTATTCTGCAAATTGGTCTGCTGATATGCACTTCATGGAGGACGAGCGTTTCAATGAATACGGCAAACTTGCGCCTAAGAGCAAGGCTGACTTTGCTTTTGTGCAGCACATGGTTTACCACATGGATGAAGACGGACGAGCTGTTGTTCTGCTGCCTCACGGCGTTCTGTTCCGTGGTGCAGCCGAAGAAGTGATCCGTAAGCACCTGATCCAAAAGCTGAATGTGCTGGATGCTGTTATCGGTCTTCCTGCCAACCTCTTCTTTGGCACGGGCATTCCGGTATGTGTTCTTGTCCTCAAGAGGGAGCGCAACGGCAATTCGGATAACATTCTCTTCATTGATGCGTCCAACGACTTTGAAGCCGGAAAGAATCAGAATATCCTCCGTGAGTGCGACATTGATAAGATCGTCGAAACCTACGAGCATCGTGTGGATGTCGATAAGTACGCCCATGTTGCCACTATGCAGGAGATTGAAGAGAACGGATTCAATCTGAACATTCCTCGCTATGTTGATACCTTTGAGCCGGAAGAGGAAATCGACCTCAATGCTGTTGC
>ULVB01083320.1_pt1 | contig 10574 bp, 1 predicted proteins | sample 1959071 | NCBI WGS metagenome assembly ULVB01 (sample SAMEA4835776, study PRJEB28245) | human gut metagenome | biome: gut microbiome; material: fecal sample | place: Denmark | collected 2008 | reverse complement strand
CTACCCTAAATATGAGCCCCTTTCAGGGGCGCTGTCGCCTCCTTACCAACCTTGATTTTTATGGAATTTTGAACACCCTACGTCTGACCCCCCATTTTTTTTCGTTGTCCCCCCAAAAACAAAAGCGCCGGAGCATTCTCCGGCGCTTTTGTCATTATAGCTTTTGTCATTATATATAAATCAGAGCACATTATCTATACATAAATCAGAGCGACACCTTAGCAACACTCTCACCCTCATCCGTGCGTGCCTCCACCACATAAACGCCAGTGGGGAGTTTCAGGGAGAGGCGTGAGACATACGGCGTGAGTTTGTACACCGTGCGACCGTCGGCAGCGATGATATGCACATACGTCAGCACATGCGCTGCAGAAGAAGAGATCGTCACACTGCCGTTGTCGGCCTGTATGAGCGGTTGCGTGAAATTCTGTTCATCCTCCGGGGCAGGACGCTCAGAAGAGAGGATGAAATAGCGGCCCGTCGTCACTCCCGGCACCTCCACCTTCACGCAGTCGGCATTGCCATTGCCCCGCAGCGGTGTCACGGCCCCCGTCTGACTGTCGAGCAGCGAGAGCGTCTCGCCAAACGAGCGCATGCCCGAGAACGTGAGCTGCACAGGTTCTTCGCTGTTGCTCAACACACCCAAGGGGACGCGCCAGAGCGAGCGGCGTCGGTTGATGGTGCTCGTGCGGTTGCCGGCCAAAGTATATACCATCGGGATTTCCTGCAACGAGTTGTCGAGCAAGAGTTGCATATCCTCCGCAGCCTCGTAGCCGTTGACCGCTGTGGTGTCTTTCACCACCAGTGCCTCACTCCCCTGCCCGCTTCGCGAAGCGCGGATGCGGAGCATAGGAGCCTCAGCACGTCCGATGGCTGGAGCACGCAGCAGCGTTCCGCTGGTGTGGAGCGATGTCTGCATGTCGGCGGTGAACTTCAAGGTGATGGTGTTCGTGCCTTCCTTGCCTTCCACGAAGAAGCCCTGTCCCGATGGCAGACTCGCGAGGGCAGCCTCCGTCGTGCCGTTCACGGAAATCCATTCTCCGGCATTGGGCTGGCGCATCGCCCCTTCCTGTCCGCCGGCCGTCAGCACCCAATATTTCGCCCCATTGAGCTGGGTCTCATTTTCTTTGAAGAACTCGTTGAGGTCGAGGGCACAGGCAAACGGGTTGCCCACGAGGAAGAACCTGTTGTTGGCATTCTCGTTCCTGAGCGTCACGGTCAGTTCGGTGCCAGACTTCAACTGGTCGGTCGCCAACTTATGATGATACGTGCGGTCCACAGGATAAGTCTTCCCGTCCGTCTCGTTCAATTCCGTGTAATAGCCATAGGCCGTGTCTTCCTTTGGCAAACGGAAGAGCGACTTCGTGTATTTCTGCGCCCCGATACCGATACCGTTGACTTTGACAGAGAAGCCACCCTGCGAATAAGGCTCCCGCACGTCGTTGTAGACAGCGCTCCAGTTGGCAGCCTGGTAGATATTCTCCGTCGTCGTGTCCACCTTGGCTTCCTGCGGATTGTTGGCCAAATAAGGCTCGAGGTAGTAAAGCTTAGGGTTGGCCTTGTCCCAGCTGCGCTGATAAACGGCTGGCGCGAAGCGATGGTAGAGGTCTGTGCTGTACGTCACGTCCTTGAAATAAGGCGTGGCCTGACAAGCATCGTTGTTAGGCGCATACCATTCTCCCGCGTAGCTCTGGCGCAGCGGCGAACCGAGGGTGTACCATCGGTCGGGAGTCAGCGCATATTCCACCCACGCTTTCTCATAGCTGAGGCGTTCGGCATGCAGCAATTCTCCACCGCTCTGCACCACGAGGTCCTTACTTTGATAGGGCGTGTAAATGCCGCAAAGGTTGACGCCCTTATCGGCTTCCGGTGCTGCCAGAAGCGCATATTCGATGTCGGGCGTTGCCGTGCGCTTGCCTTCATTACCGACGAAGTTGAGGAACTGGTCGTCGGCGCCAGGATCGTTGGTCTCATAGAGCTGCGGTCCTGCCTTTTTGGGCGTCACGATGACACTGGTGTGAAGCATCGGCACATAGCCCTGCGCCGTACCGTTGTCGGCATTGGCGGCATAGCCCGGCTCCGTATCAGCGTTGAAATGCAGGTCCTCGAGGTCGGCGCGTTGCCAGTTGGCATCGTTCGTCCAGTCGGTGTTTCCGGCTGCTCCCGTCCATTTCTGGTATTTCGGGACGATGATGAGGTCAACGAGCACATTGCCGTCACACACCGTTGACTGCGCAGTACCGCCTGCATTAAAGAGTTCCCGATAGTTGAAGCGGAGCGTATAGACATATCCCTCGCGCGGCTGGAAATCGCTGTTGAAGACGATGTCGGCATGGGCATTTTCGGGGTTTGTCGTGCTGGCTTCGAGCGTTTTGAGCTGGCCCACGATGCGGAAGTTCTGCACACTGATGCCAGCGCGTTCTTCAGCAGCCATCGTTTCATACGCCTTCATATTGGGGTCGTTGGTGCCCGCGAGGAAGACTTCTGGACTGACGCTGGTCAGACCGATGGCGTCTTTCGTCACCGTCTGGATGCCGCGCAAAGGCACGCGCAAGACATTGGCGGCACTGCCGTCGGCCCTGGCCCTCACCTCTTCCACGGCGGCCAAACTGCTGCGCACTGGCACGTTGGTGAGTTTATCGGGATATTTATATTGGTCGCCATGCAGACCGTCGAAGAGCTGCGGCGCCTCTCCGCTCACTTTGATGCCCACCTGTTGAGGGTCGTAGCAATATTGCGTGCCGTTGCCGTCTTCATGGTCAATGGGCACCACCGTTACCTTCAGAATTGTGCCCTGCTTTGTGGCGGCAGGCACATAGATGTTACACGTGTTGTTGAGCAACACGAGCGACGCCACCTTGTCGGCACTGTTAAGCGTGAACTGATGGAGCACGTCGATGACGCTCTGTTCGAGGGTATATCCCTCGTCGTCCTTCGGCGCAGCGCCTGCCACGGTGGTGGCTTTGGGATAGAAATGGCGGAAAGCCAAGAGCGCCTCGCGGAGCGAAATCTCGTTGGAGAGGCGGCTTTCGTTCTTTCCCAAGACGCGCCAGGTGGCGTTGTCGACATTGATGCACACGTCGGTGAATGCGCCGCCCACATAATCGCGCCACCAGTCATACTGCACGATGCGTTCGCCGATATTGCCATCCAAATTCTCTCCCACCTGCTTGACGCTGAGCGAGACGCTCTTGCCAGCGCAGGTCTGGGTTTCGTGTTCAACGGCGGCCTCGTCGTCGGCATCCGTCACCACGCGGATGGGCGACAGCGTGCGGAACTTGCAGCGGACGCAGCATCGCGTGTTGATCTCAAACGAATGGAAGGCATTGGCCAGCGTGACGGGGTCATCGGAGAAGCGCGGCACGAAGAGGAAGTAATAGTCGTGGTTGGGCTTGATTCTCGGCTCCTTCACTTTGTCGCTGATGACGAAGTGGCGCACACCAGCACTGGTGACTTCGCGAGATGCCATGCCGACAGTGGCCGCCACAGCGTCTCTGTATTTGAAGACTGGGAGGGAATCGAAATTGGTTTTAAACTCCACAGAGCGGAAAATGCCTTCTCCAGATACCTGGCTGTTGGGGTCGCCCAAGAGGGCCTTGACGAAGGCGGGCTTCACCTCGGCGTCGGACATACGGTAGAGGCGTTCCTGTCCTTCTGACGTTCCAGTGTCGAAGCCCAATTCGGCGTCAAACATCTCCTTGTCGAGGAGGCAATACCACACCTTAGGATTGTCCTTCATCACTTCGCCAGTGTTGAGGCCCAACTGGGCACGCACCTGATCGTAGTCGACGGTCATCTTACACAAGGTCAGCTGGTCGCCACAGACTGGAATGGTACGCTCAATCTGAACTTCTGGCTTGACGCTGAACACTTCGACATCATCAATCAAGATGTCGCCGCCCTTAGTATTGGTGCAGGCGTTGTCGATGGTAAGGCGGAAGCTGTCGAAGTCGTCAGCATTCTTATTGACGAAACTGAAATACACCTGCTGCCAGATGCCTTTGCCACCATTATCCATAGGTTTCAACGTCTTGTCAAGGGAATCACGAGCTTCGCCCAAGATACTTCCAGGACAGTAAGAATAGAGCGTCGTGGCCTTGCCGTTTTTAAATCCCTGAATGGAGAACACCACGTTGGCCGGACTTTCGTTGTCACGGTCTGGACTGCTCATCCATGCCGAAACGAAAAGACGCGAGGCTTTGCAAGGCATACCAGCAAAGTCGATAGACGCAATCTGTCCAGGAAGGTCGGAAGCGTCAATATAGAGGAAGCCGCTCTGGCTGGCATCATAGTTTTGAGAGCCATACTCATTCTCGTAATACTTCTTAACAGCGAAGAAATTACCACGATTATCTCCCATATTAAAACGATGGGCAATAGTGTAGTTACCCCACGTACACTCAGCAGTTTTACCATCAGCACTATTGAAATCTCCGCCGATGGGCGCGAAGCAATATGAGGTGTTATCGTAGTTGAAGGGATAGCGATATGTCAAACCACATTTCGTACTTGCCCCAGCCACTTTATCAAATCCCGTATAGGTTCCCACAGGTGGCGAGACAAAGGCATCAAACTGATCGGGGTCGAAGGTGATGGTGGCTACAGGGTCGCCAGTGGTCTTCAGCAAGGCTTCGGGCGAACGCTCCGATTTGAAACTGCCGTCGCCTTTTTTCCCGATGATTTCGGAATAAATGATGGGCTCAAAATCATCTTCAAACGTCAGATTGAATTTGGCAATCTGATAGCGCGTGCCGTCGCTGGCCACTCCATACACCTTCAAGGTGCAGCTGCCGGCCGTGGCGGTACCGGTGCCCTTGCCGTTGTTATCGCCTGGATAATTGAAGGCGATGGCACGGTCGGTACCAGCACCGGCACCGCTATCAAGGAACTTGGCGAAAGTGATGCCGCTGCCCAGGTCTTCCACTTTAACCTCGATTGCCCCATTGTTGACGGCATTCTGAAGATTGTCTTCTGAGGCAATACCACCATTATAAAACCAATAGTCCTGCTTCTGCATATTGAGGGCAACCGAACTGTAATTGAGCGTCACCTTCTTCTTCGGGAAAGCAATGGTGTGCTCTTCATACCATTTATCATTGCTGCCATCATCCTTATACTGGAGCAGTTCGTTGGCAATGGCGCGGGCATTGCGAATGACATAGAGGTTGCGGCCGGTGATGGTCGGCTCCACAATGTTTTGCTTCGAGGGCAGGATGATGTCGCTGGTGACATTCCCATTATATTTGGTGACATTCCCATTATATATGGGGTTACCATTGTCACCGAAATAATCAACGAAATCGCTGTAGGTTGTGAGGTCGCCACCAAGGATGTATTCCCAATCGTCGGGGATGACCTCTGGCATTTGGAAGGTGACATAGTGATCTACGTAATCACCCTTGTTCTGACCGTTCAATTTCAATTGGTCGCCCACAACAATTCCGTTTCTGTACCGACGGCTACTGCTGAGGTCGAGGTTGAGCACCGAGTCGCTCACGGCCTCGTCGGTCTTGTAGTTATACCAACACTGGAAGGCCCGCGAACGGGTATTAGCAGATCCTACCATACAGGTAGGCACATAAAGTACGCGCGTGCTCTCTGCCTTGAGATAGTGGGTGATGGTGTAAGTACTCGTCTTCTGCATCATCTTCCCAGTATAGGGATTCTTGGTCCATCCGCTTTCATCGCGCTGGATAAAACCAGTCATCGGGTCGGCGGTAGCCTCGTGCGCCTGCTTGACAAACCAAGAGCGCTTGGGGAGTACTTCGTAATCGGAATAGTCTTCCGGAACGGGGATGGAGATGAAGTTGAGGCAGATATTTGGGTCTGTTTGAATGTCTGAATTCCAAAAAATGATAGTATTTCTGTTGGCGTCTGCACCACTCAAATTCATGCTTTGACCAATCTTTCCTTCAGCATTCAACCCTCCGACGATGGTAAGTGCATAGCGTTGCTTGCTGGAGATATATTTGACACTGAAATGAACAGCTCTCTCAGGGTCGTGCGTCACGTTAAAACCATTGCCGCTTAAACACACATAATATTTATCTTTGCTCATCAAGACAACATCGTCCTTATTCTGACCCACCAAGGCCCACATCTGGTCGTTGACGAGTTTCTTGTCGTTTTCGGCGAAGACCACCTTGCTGGTGCCATTGCCGTCGCTGACATATTTATTCCCCGCCTTATCAAAGCAGATGAAGTTGTAGTAATATTTTCCTTCTGCGGCATCAGAGAGTTCCGGACACGTTAGGCGTCCGAAGGTGAAGCAGAGCGTATGTTGCTTGTCGGTTTCATAAGTGGAGAATGGCAGCATGGCGACGGTGCCGTTGGCAACGTCAGAAACGCCGAGACAATTTTTGGGTTTGCCCTTTGGCTTGCTGCCGTCGGCGTTCAACTGGGCGAAACACCAACTGACAGTACCATTCTCGTCTCCGTGGTTGAGCCAGAGATAGAAATGGGTGGCCTGTGCCTTGTCTGTGGTGAGGAACACGTTGCCCTCTGCATCCGCACCGATATATTGGCCATGACCATTGCGCAGCACGAAGTCGTCCTTAGTGCCGATGTTCTTCCAGCTGTTGTTGGCGTCGTCTTCTGAGGCAGATGCCTTGGCCTTCAGCGTCGTGCCGTCAGCCGTGAGTTCAAGTTTCGGCGTAAGTTCGTCGAGATTGATATTGCGGAAAGTACCGCCCGCCTCTTCATAGAAATCGGGGGTGATGTCCACTGGGAAAATCTCAACAAAGTTGTTGCCGTTGTTCGGGCCTTGCAGCGACAGACTGACATTGCCTCCTCCGTTATAGCTGTGGGAGATGAGGTTGCGGCTGCCGTTGACATCGGGCAATTCAATTTGCCAGTGAACGTAATTGCCAGAAGTTTCAACGAGGCGGATGCGCGTAGCATCTTTTTTATCTGCCACCGCCACGAAGGTGTTGCTGCCCATGTCGTATTTCAGGAAGTGGCGGTTGTAGGCACTCTGCAAATAGCCGTCGCCCTTGCCCTGTCCGTCTCTGATAAGCACCCACAACTGGCACAAGTTCTTCTCCTCGTAAGGTTTCAGAGAAATGGAGTTAGTAGCATCCTCCATGTGGTAGGCATAGCGGTCGCCCCTATCAGTGCGGATGCAATAGAGGTGATAGTCCGCACCGCCTAACGACGGGATGGGAAGCTCTGGCGCAATGATATACGGGCGTAGGTCGACCGCCGAATTGCGGGTGTTGGGTGCCGCCCAGCAAAGAACGCCTTCTTCGCCGATGCTGAGGGCCTGCTGGTCATCGGTAGAACAGAGGTCGTAACGCACGCTGTTGTTGTTCTCGTAGTTGTTCACATTATACACAAACGTATAGGCATCAGCTTTTTGATTGCTGACGCCGAACTGCTTATTTTTTTCGTCGTAGGTGAGATAGAAGCCTGCACGGTTGCGGATATGCTGCCCTTCAACCACCCATTGGTAGAGGCGTGCATCCTTGTCAGACGCGAGGATATCACGTGCTTTTACGCGCGGATTTTTGGCCTCGTCATAGTCCATAATGAGGGCTCGCTGGCCCATGGCTGGAAAGACGAGGTGGTAACTGGTGGTGTTGGCCGCGACGTCGACAAAGGTCATACTGGTATTTTTCCCGACCTCTTCCGCACGCCCAACGGAATTCTCAGATGGAAATGGACGAACGAAGTAATGATTCGTGCAATTATAGAGCGACCAAAGCCCGTCAAGCGATGCGTCTGGCTGATCGGCCACATCGCAGATTTTGTAAAGGCTGTAGTCATTCCGTGTCGCGTTGACCTTGTGCTTACCGTTGTCCGTGGCCGGGTTATAGCTGATATAGTTGCCTGCGGTGCTTCTGATGTAAACATCGCCGTCGTCATTGGCTTCTTCAAGTATCCAGCAATATCTTCTCAACGGGAAAGGCGCAACAGGCGATTTCAGCAAAATGCCGCCAGGCGTGTTGTCCTGCAGATATTCGCTGCCGTTTTGGAAGAAGTTTAAAGCATAGTAATGCGGATTGGCACTGGTGCTGACATAAGGGTTGACGAGTCCACCTTCGATGTTTTCTGCAAGGCGCACCACGGCATAACGGGAGTTTTTCTTCACGAGCTGCAATTTCCCGTTTTTCACGCCGAGGGTGTTATACGTACCAGAAACACCACGAAGCACGGCGTTGTAACGTAAGCCTCCGGCAATATAGCAGGTACCGCCTTGAACCGCAGGAACAACATAATAGGTGTTTTGGTTAGCATCAAACACGCTGGCCTTGCTGCGGTCGGTCACGCTGGTGAACGTCTCGTCGGCAGCATCATAACGGAGAAAACGGCCTGCTTTGTTCTTCAGATTGAAGCCATTGACTATGCCTGCACCATCCATAATAGGCTCGAAAGTCCATTGGTAGCCATTGCCTTCAAGTTGCTCCGTGGTGGTGGCAACGGCCTTGACGTTCTGGCCGTCGTCGTAAAGCACAACGCGGCCGCTGCCCGAAAATTGCAGGTAGTCGTAATCTGAACCACGTTCCGATTCTTTGAAGCTCAGGGCATTAAACTTCGACGTACGGTTACAGGCCTGCAAGGTGTATGGGGTCATACCAGCCTGCAAGCCGAGGCGGTGGTTGTCATCGCCCGAAAGCGCCATATCAATGGTCCAATATTCGGGCTGTTCGTCTGTCTGCTTGAGGCGGAAGACGGTGGTCTCATTGACATCTAACGTTGCGAAGTTGAAACGACCGTCTTTATATATAAAGTATTCTCCCAACTGATTGACGAGGTAGAAATCGCCCGTTTTGCTATTTGCATGCCTGGCAGGCTCGAGTTTCCAGTTCTGACTCGCACTGGTAGGCTCGAACTCCATTCTCGTAACAGGATCAGGATTGTCATAGCCCATTCCAGTCAATGTCAGACTGGCATCGCCCTTGGGATTGGCCTTAAACTGCAACTTATAATAATAGACATTGCTGGTGTCTGAGAATTTAGGGGCCACTGCGCCCTTCACCTCGTCGGTGCTGTCGAGAATGCGCACCACGCTATAGAAGGAATTGGCCTCGACAATGGCGAGCTGACCATCTTTGACGCCAACGGCCTTGGAAGCATCGTTTGCCAAAGCCAGCACATAGTGTCTGTCGTCGTATGCACTGCCACTGGGAAACAACTTCAAAGCCTCATCGCGATTGGTGGTCACGGTGAGGGCAGCGCCTGCTTGTTTCAAATAGTTATCGCGGCCGCTCTTAAGCACATACGCGCCGCCAACCTGCTCCAACGTCCACTGATAGCCAGCAACTTCTGAGCCAACAGGCTGCATGGTGACGCCGGTGCCATTGTCGTAAATGGCGGTGGCGGCGTTGGCTGAGAATTGGTAGATATGGGGGCCGGTGGGGGGGATGAAGCGCATGGCTTCGGCTGGGTATATAGAACTTCCCATTCCGACATCTGGATTTCCACTTGGATAAGGGAACACGAATTGGTTCTTTTCGGTATTTTTCAAGACAAAAGCGTCCTGGTATTTACCATCTGTTTGGTCTGCCACATCGCAAATGCGGTATTTGCATACGTCGGATTTGGTGGACGTACTATATTGAACTGTACCATTCTGCCAAATATAATTCCCATCGACACTCTTGAAATAGACATCTCCCTGTTCATTGGCCTCGTAAACGCGCCACATATAGGCACGCAAATTTTTGGCAGATGGTGTGGGGTCTTTCTGTAGTTTATTCCCTGCCCCTGCGTCCTTGATACATTCCGAACCGTTTCCTAACAGCTCCATATAATACCAATACGCCTTGCCTCCTTCGCTGCTGACAAACGGAGTGACCTTGGCGCCCTTGACATTATTGGCCAGGCGGATACAGCCGTAGCGAGAATCTTCAACGGTCCAAAACAACTGGCCATTCTTCACGCCAAGGGCCCCCTTGCCGCCATAGACAAGGTCATAACGTTTGAGGCCGCCATACGTAGCAGAGGAATAGGTATTCTCCGTCTTCGTAAACTCCGCCGCCTGGTTCTGACGATTGGTAAGCGTGAGGTCGGCAGTCACATACATGCCCTCCTTATTCTTCAAGCGAACGTTATCGCCCGACACGGTCTCAAGCGTCCACTGGTAGCCGTCGCCAACAGGAGCATCTTCCGTTGTACTGACAACGGTAAGCGCACCGTCCTTGGCGAGCAACACCATACGGCCATTGCCCGAAAACTGAAGATAGGTATATCCCTGGGCAAAGACACTGGAGATGCCTGCAACAAGACTGAAGAGAAGCAGCACGAAAGCACGCTGCAAAGTATGTGGGTTCAATCGTATTTTCATAACACGAAGTATATATGGATTTACAATTTAGTTTCTATAAGGATGGGCGGCGCAATTCCTCGAACTAATCGAATTTGCGGTTTCGAATTAATCGAATTTTTGCAACGGGGTTGCGGGCTGCGCCGCAATTCGATGTTGGCCTCAGACGGCGTAACAACGAATTTAACGAATTAACGAATTGCCGGGCCGCTCGGGCGCGGCGGTTTCAAATTAATCGAATTTCTTCGCGGTTCGGGACATACGGGCGACCCTGCGCGGGCTGAAAGCCCAACAAGTTCGGAGCCCAGGG
>ULVB01042588.1_pt1 | contig 10635 bp, 5 predicted proteins | sample 1959071 | NCBI WGS metagenome assembly ULVB01 (sample SAMEA4835776, study PRJEB28245) | human gut metagenome | biome: gut microbiome; material: fecal sample | place: Denmark | collected 2008 | reverse complement strand
CCGCTCGTTTGTACGGCTTACAATGCCGACTTCGACGGCGACCAGATGGCTGTTCACGTTCCGCTTTCCGCAGAGGCGCAGGCAGAAGCAAGATTCTTAATGCTTTCGGCAAACAACCTCTTAAAGCCGCAGGACGGTAAGCCTGTTACTGTTCCTACACAGGATATGATTTTGGGAAGCTATTATCTTACAATAAAAATCGATGACGAAAAGGGCGCAGGCAAATGCTTCTCCGATGAGGACGACGCAAGACTTGCGTATGAAAATAAAGTTGTCGGACTTCATGCTCCGATAAAAGTTCGTACGGAAAGATTCGTAAACGGAAAAGAATATAAGAAGATGATTGACACAACTGTCGGAAGAATTATCTTTAACAGCTATATTCCGCAGGATCTCGGATTTGTTGACAGAAAAAATGACGAGACGGCTATCAATTACGAAATCGACTTCCCCGTTGGAAAGAAACAGCTCAGCCAGATTATCGAAAAATGTATAGATGTTCACGGCATAACGGATACGGCGGAGGTTTTGGACGCCATAAAGGCTAACGGTTACAAATACTCGACAAGAGGCGCTATAACCGTAAGTATATCCGATATGAAGGTTCCTACCGTTAAGAAAAAGTATATAAATGATACGGAAAAAGAAATAAAGAAGGTTGAAAATCTCTATAACAGAGGTATCTTGACAAACGAAGACAGATACAGCGAAGTTATCAAGCTTTGGACAAAGACAATCGACGAAGTTACCGACGCTCTTATGGACGATAAGAACCTCGTTGAAACGAATCCTATCCGAATGATGGCGGATTCGGGAGCCAGAGGTAGTAAAAACCAGATCAGACAGCTCGCAGGTATGCGCGGACTTATGGCTGATACACAGGGTAACACGGTCGAACTTCCGATTAAGTCAAACTTCCGTGAAGGTCTTAACGTTTTGGAATACTTTATTTCATCACACGGTGCAAGAAAAGGTCTTGCCGATACTGCGCTTCGTACAGCCGATTCGGGTTATTTGACAAGAAGACTTGTTGACGTTTCGCAGGACGTTATAATAAGAGAAATGCCCGACGGCGACGATTATAATGACTGCGGTACCCAAAGAGGACTTAAGGTTGAAGCTATCGAGGGTATCGAGCCTTTGAGCGAAAGACTTATCGGAAGATATCCGCTTCACGATATAGTAAATCCCGAAACGGGCGAAATACTTTGCGATACAAATACAATAATAGATATTAAGAAAGCCAAGGAAATTGAAAATGCGGGTGTCGAATCCGTAATCGTTCGTTCCGTTCTCGGCTGTGATGCCAAAGTCGGTGTCTGCGCAAAATGCTACGGCGCTGACCTTTCGACAGGCGATTACAGTCATCCGATTGCTCCCGGTGTTTCCGTCGGAATCATTGCGGCACAGTCAATCGGTGAGCCGGGTACACAGCTTACAATGAGAACGTTCCATACCGGCGGTGTTGCCGGCGGCGATATCACCCAGGGTCTTCCGAGGGTTGAGGAGCTTTTTGAAGCAAGAAAGCCTAAGGGTTGTGCGGAAATCTCCGAAATCGCAGGAACGGTTAAAATTGATACCGAGCATAACAACCGTGAAATCACGGTTATCTCCGAAGACGGCGAAAAGAAGGTTTATAAACCGTCTTATGCGTCAAAAATCATAGTAGGCGATACCATAGAAGCAGGTGATCCGCTTACGGAAGGACCGAGAAATCCGCATGATATTTTGAAATATCAGGGTGAATCCAAAGTTTGGGAATATATGATTTCCGAGGTTCAGAAGGTTTACAGACTCCAGGGTGTTGAAATCAACGATAAGCACATCGAGGTTATCGTTCGTCAGATGATGAGAAAAATCAAGATTGACGATTGCGGCGACACGAAGATGTTCACAGGTTCGCTTGTCGATATGGTTGATTTCAAAATTGAAAATGCGGCTGTTGCCGATTATAACAAGCATTTGGAGGATGACCTTAAAGTAAATGCCGAAATGTTCACGGAAGATTGGATTATGCAGAACATTTCAAGCTGGGAAGCAATGGATGAGGGCAAAATCCTTGAAGAAAAAGGCTTCGTAAGCAATGTTGCGTTAAACGGCGAAAATTCATGGAAAGCAGACATAATTACTGCCGACGGCGAAACCGAAAGCGTCAGCGTTACACTTGCTCCCGACGGCACTTTGGGTAAATATGAATGTTCCTGCACAGATGAAGATGAAACGTGTTCACACGTTGCGGCTCTGTGCTATGCGCTTAAACATAAACGTCCTGCAGTAGGCTATGCGGCGCTTTTGGGAATTACGAAAGCGGCTCTCGCTACGGATTCGTTCCTGTCGGCGGCTTCGTTCCAGGAAACAACAAGAGTTCTTACCGAAGCGGCTATCAAAGGAAAGAAAGACCCGCTTAACGGTCTTAAAGAGAACGTTATCTTGGGTAAACTTATCCCTGCGGGAACAGGTATGGAACTTTACCAAAAGACAACCGTTACGGACGAAAGCGACGACCTTTATATTCCCGAAGGCTACAATCCCGATTTAATCGGTAATGAGAGCTTGAAGGCATAAATTAAAAGAAAATTAAAAAATAACGGAAAAAATTTGAAAAAGTCTTGACATTTTCGAGTTTTAGTGTTAATATTAATTTAGTTTATTTATTTGAGGTGAAAGAAAGAACATGAATTCTGACGGCAGTCCTGTCCCTATGCGCGTTGTCGGCTTAAAGCAGGCAACGAAAGCAATAAAAGAGGGAATGGCTAAAGAAGCTTATCTTGTAGACGGCGTTCATATAGGAGGCTCGTTTATGAGGCTCTGCACGAGGAAAGGTATACCGCTCGTTTCCGTGGAAACGGAAAACGAACTCGGCAGACTTTGCGATATAGACGCAGGTGCGTCGGTCGCAGTTCTACTAAAATAACAATTTATTCAGACAAGTGTATCAAGGTTTATAACCTTGGTACGCCTTGTTTGGGTTTATGTGTGTTTTTGCAGACATAAAAGTGTCTGTGAAAACAAGCGTAAACCGCTTGAAAAATACGTAAGAAAGGAGAAAATTATGCCTACATTCAGTCAGTTAGTTAGAAAGGGCAGAGAGATTTCAAAAGCTAAATCTACGGCTCCCGCTTTGCAGAAAGGTCTTAACACTTTGAAAAAAGAAGCTACAGACATTTCATCACCGCAAAAGAGAGGCGTTTGCACAGCTGTTAAAACCATGACGCCCAAAAAGCCTAATTCGGCTTTGAGAAAAATCGCCAGAGTTAAATTGACCAACGGTATAGAAGTTTCGGCTTATATCCCCGGTATCGGTCATAACCTTCAGGAGCACAGCGTTGTTATGATAAGAGGCGGAAGAGTTAAAGACCTCCCCGGTGTTCGTTATCATATCATCAGAGGAACTCTTGATACTCAGGGCGTAAACAACCGTAACCAGGCAAGATCCAAATACGGTGCAAAGAGACCTAAAAAAGCAGCTGCTAAGTAAGGTTTCAAATCAATTTAGAATTTAATTCGTACTTTGTACGAAGGAAAAATGAAAGTGCAGGTACGGATTTTCATATATATAGATTCGTATAGCACTAACAACGAATTTTCGTTGAGTACCCGATAAAAATTTATTTATCCTTAGAAAGGGGGAAGTACAGTGCCAAGAAGAGGTAATGTAATTAAAAGAGACGTTTTGCCCGATCCTTTATATAATGATAAAATCGTAACGAGACTTATCAATAATGTAATGATTGACGGTAAAAAGGGTGTAGCTCAAAAAATCGTTTACGACGCATTTGAAATCGTCGGAGAAAAGACAGGTAAAGCTCCTTTGGACGTATTCGTTGAAGCGATGAACAACGTTATGCCCGTTTTGGAGGTTAAAGCACGCAGAGTAGGCGGAGCTACGTACCAGGTTCCTATTGAAGTAAGACCTGACAGAAGACAGACGCTGGGTCTTCGTTGGATAACCTTGTTTGCAAGACAGAGAAGCGAAAGAACAATGAAAGAAAGACTTGCAAACGAAATCCTCGACGCAGTGAACAACACGGGCGGAGCAGTTAAGAGAAAAGATGAAATGCACAGAATGGCTGAAGCTAACAAGGCATTCTCACATTACAGATTTTAATGCCGCTTGATGTAATCAGGCAACACTTGGAAAGGAGTGAGTATTAACCGGTGGCAAGAGAATTTTCATTGGAAAAAACAAGAAATATCGGCATCATGGCTCACATCGATGCAGGTAAAACAACTACAACAGAAAGAATATTGTTCTATACGGGACGTGTTCATAAAATAGGCGAAACCCACGAGGGTGCCGCTACAATGGACTGGATGGTTCAGGAGCAGGAAAGAGGTATAACAATTACCTCCGCTGCTACAACCTGCCAGTGGAACGGACACAGAATCAACATCATCGATACACCGGGACACGTTGACTTCACAGTTGAAGTTCAGCGTTCCCTAAGAGTACTTGACGGTTCTGTTACCGTATTCTGCGCAAAGGGCGGCGTTGAGCCCCAGTCTGAAACCGTTTGGCGTCAGGCGGACGAATACAAAGTTCCCAGAATGGCTTATGTAAATAAGATGGATATAATGGGTGCGGACTTCTACAACGTTGTAAGCATGATGAAGGAAAGACTTGGCTGTAATGCTGTTCCGATTCAGCTTCCTATAGGCTCGGAGGATACCTTCAGAGGTATCGTAGACCTCGTTGAGATGAACGCTCACGTATATTATGACGAAATGGGACAGGATTTGAGAATCGAAGAAATCCCCGCAGACCTTAAAGATAAGGCTGACGAATACAGAGTACAGCTTTTGGAAGCTGTTGCTGAATGTGATGAAACACTCATGGAAAAATACCTTGAGGGCGAAGAAATCACACAGGCAGAAATAAAGAAAGTTATCAGAAAAGCTACAATAGCAAACGAAATGGTTCCCGTTTTGTGCGGTACTTCGTACAGAAACAAGGGCGTTCAGTTGCTTTTGGACGCTATCGTTGACTTTATGCCTTCTCCTGTTGACGTTCCCGCTATTAAGGGTATCGACCCCGATACGGGAGAAGAAACCGAAAGCCCCTCCTCGGATGACGCTCCGTTTGCGGCTTTGGCATTCAAAATCGCAACAGACCCGTTCGTTGGTAAGCTTTGCTTCTTCAGAGTTTATTCGGGAACAATCGATGCAGGTTCCACAGTTCTTAACTCCACAAAAGGAAATAAGGAAAGAATCGGAAGAATCCTTCTTATGCACGCTAACCACAGACAGGATATCACAAAGGTTTATGCAGGTGATATAGCTGCTGCCGTAGGTCTTAAGAATACTACGACAGGTGATACGCTTTGCTTGGAATCACACCCGATTATCCTTGAATCCATGGAATTCCCCGAACCTGTTATCAGGGTTGCAATTGAACCTAAGACAAAAGCAGGTCAGGAGAAAATGGGTATAGCTTTGGCTAAACTCGCAGAGGAAGACCCGACATTCAAAACTTATACCGACGAGGAAACAGGACAGACTATCATCGCAGGTATGGGCGAGCTTCACCTTGAAATCATCGTAGACAGACTTTTGCGTGAATTTAAAGTTGAAGCAGACGTTGGTAAGCCTCAGGTTTCTTACAAAGAAACAATCAGAAAGAAAGTTGACGTTGAAGAAAAATATGCAAGACAGTCCGGTGGTAAAGGTCAGTACGGTCATTGTAAAATTATCGTTGAGCCTATGGAACCGGGATTCGGATACGAATTTGTCAACAAAATTGTCGGCGGTGCTATTCCTAAGGAATATATCCCCGCAGTTGACGCAGGTATCCAGGGCGCTATGCAGACAGGTGTATTGGCAGGCTACAATGTAGTTGACGTAAGAGTAACTCTTTATGATGGTTCTTACCATGAAGTCGATTCATCTGAAATGGCGTTTAAGATTGCAGGTTCTATGGCGTTCAAAAAGGCTTGTAAGATGGGCGATCCCGTTTTGCTTGAGCCTATCATGAAGGTTGTTGTTACAGTTCCCGAAGACTATATGGGAGACGTTATGGGCGACCTTAACGCTCGCCGTGGTCAGATACAGGGCATGGAAGCAAGAACAGGCGGAGTTCAGTGTATCACCGCAAACGTTCCGCTTTCCGAAATGTTCGGTTATGCTACAGACTTAAGATCCAGAACACAGGGTCGCGGTCAGTATGTAATGGAACCCTCGCACTTTGAGGAAGTTCCGAAGTCTATCGGCGAAAAGATTATTGCAACAAGAACAAAAAGCGACGAATAATAACATTTGTCAGTGAAAACGTTTAAAAAATTTAAAATATAGAGAAGTAACAAACTTCAAATTAAGGAGGAAAAATCAAATGGCAAAAGCTAAATTTGAAAGAAACAAACCCCATGTAAACATTGGAACCATTGGTCATGTTGACCATGGTAAAACTTCTTTGACAGCCGCAATCACAAAGGTTTTGGCTATGAAAGGTCAGGCTCAGTACGAAGCATATGACCAGATCGACAAAGCTCCGGAAGAAAGAGAAAGAGGTATCACTATCTCTACAGCTCACGTTGAGTATGAAACAGATGCAAGACACTATGCTCACGTTGACTGCCCGGGACATGCCGACTACGTTAAGAACATGATCACAGGTGCTGCTCAGATGGACGGTGCAATCCTTGTTGTTTCCGCTGCTGACGGTCCTATGCCCCAGACAAGAGAGCACATCTTGCTTTCACGTCAGGTTGGCGTTCCTTATATCGTAGTATTCATGAACAAAAAAGACCAGGTTGACGACGAAGAACTTTTGGAACTCGTTGAAATGGAAATCAGAGAATTGCTTAACGAGTATGACTTCCCCGGTGATGACGTTCCGATTATCGCTGGTTCTGCTCTCCAGGCTTTGGAATCTACTTCCACAGACCCCAACGACCCCGTATACGCTCCTATCATTGAGCTTATGAAGGCTGTTGACGAATATATCCCCACACCTGAAAGAAAGGCTGATCAGCCGTTCCTTATGCCTGTTGAGGACGTATTCACAATCACAGGTAGAGGTACTGTTGCTACAGGTAGAGTTGAAAGAGGTCAGCTCAAACTTAACGAAGAAGTTGAACTCGTTGGTCTTGCTGAAGAAACAAGAAAAATCGTTGTTACAGGTATCGAGATGTTCAGAAAGCTTCTTGACTACGCTGAAGCAGGCGATAACGTTGGTCTTCTCTTGAGAGGTGTTCAGAGAAACGAAATCGAAAGAGGACAGGTTTTGGCTAAACCCGGCACAATTCATCCCCACAAAAAGTTCAAAGCAGAAGTTTATGTTTTGACAAAGGATGAAGGCGGCAGACATACACCTTTCTTTAACGATTACAGACCTCAGTTCTATTTCAGAACAACAGACGTTACAGGTCAGATCAAATTGCCTGAAGGCGTTGAAATGTGCATGCCCGGCGATAACGTAAAAATGGAAGTTGAACTCATTAAGCCTATCGCTATTGAAAAAGGACTTCGTTTCGCTATCCGTGAAGGCGGCAGAACAGTTGGTTCCGGCGTTGTTTCCGAAGTTGAAGCGTAAGCTTTAATTCAAATAAAATGCCTAAAAGCGGTTGATTTTCAAAATCGACCGCTTTTTTGTATGCAAAATATTTATTACAGCTTTGAAATTTATTGAAAAATGATTGACTTATTGCTTTTTCATGCTATAATGTTTTAAAAGGGAAGAATACGTATCACAATACTGCAGAATGTTTTTATGGAAAAATACATACGGAATAACGAGAGGTGCAATTAAGTAACAAAATATATATTGAAAAAATTCGAGCGATATGTTATAATTAAAATGTGAAATTTATATTTATCGCAAGAAAGGAATAACGGTATGAAAATCGGTAATTTGAAAATAACAGCATTTTTGACAGCTTTTATGATGACGGTGGCATTGATTCCCATATCGCTGCAAAATGCAGCTGCGGCAGAGCTTATACCTGTGCCGCAGAATATTGATATTTCGCCTTGGCTGAATGCGGATACATTTTCAAAAGAGGGCGAGGAATTTCCGACGGGCGCAAACTGGACAAATCTTTCACTCGGCGGCGGTTTTGACTTGGAGCAGTTTGAAAAGCTTAAAGCGTTTCAAAAAGATAGCAATACCTTTTTCACCGATAATGCATCATATAAAATGTATAATCTTTATGCGCCCGCACAGAGCGCCAACGGAGGCGTTATGACCCCGACAAATATTTTTACGGGTTCGGGAGCTGTTACGGTTGGCATTAATAAAGCTTTTGAAAAAATTTATTTTTTGGCGACGGCTCATAACGGTACTGGCGATTACAGCGTAAGCGTTGAATATACGGACGGAAGCGTAAACAGCGAAACTCCCATAGTAGGCTCAACGGGTACAAGCGTTATGGGCGGCGCCTACAGCTGGAATTCCAAGGGACAAAAAAATGTTTTCGCAGGAGTTGAGGCTGTCGGACCTGACGGAAAGGGCGGTTACACAAGAAATAACTTTACGTATGTTTATGAATATTACATAGAACCCGAACAGGGCAAAACAGTAAAATCGATAACGTTCGGAAAGGTTGTTTCAATAGACCAGGGCGTTCATATTTTTTCACTTTCGGGCATAAATACAATTTCCGCAGGCGAAATAACCGCAATGCATGAAAACGGCGACGCGATTGATTTAAGCTTTGAAACGGTAAAGGAAAACGGCGGATATTCTTATATTGCCGATTTCGGAGAAAACGAGAAATTTTCGATAAAATCCGTAAAAATTAATTTAAGAGAAGAAAACGAAGAAATATTCGGAAAAACTGTTTACGGCTCAAACGATAAGGTTAATTATTATCCGCTTGCAACGGTAACAAAAGCGCATAAGGCGCAGGAAACGGAAATAAATGCTGCAAGCGAAGAAAAATGGCGTTATATAAAAATTGAGGACTGCGCCGTTCCGTCTGTTTTTGAGGCGAAAATCACAGCTTCGGACAGTGAAAAAGAAAAAACCAACGTCGAAATTACGGGTAAAATCACGGCGGAGGGTAACTTTGAGAGTGGAAACGAATGGTATAAGGCATTTGACGGTGATGAGATCACATATGCAAGAGCAAGCGAACAAAATGGAAACGCTTTCATAATTTATACGGGTGAAAATGAGCTTTATAAGCCGTGTACGGTAAGCGTGCGCGATGATTCGGAGGCTCTTACGGGCGTTCTCTATGCGTCTGTCGACGGCAATGCCTATGAAAAAATAGCCGATATAAACGAAAACGATACTGCGGTATCGGCGGACAAATATTATAATTGGTTTAAATTTTCGTGCGATTACAACTGCGTTTCCGAGTTTAAACTGTACGGCGACCGCAACGACGGAAGCTATGCCGTTATAACGAATGTGAACGTATCGGGCGACGGCGTTACGGGTGTACCGCTTAAGCTCACATATAATATACGTCCCGCTTATGCCGAAAGTATAATAAAATGGTACTGCGGCGGCGAATTGATAGAAAATGAAACAAAATCCGAGATAATTCCCCAAAAAGCCGGAACATACTATGCGGTCGTTTCGTCAAGAACGGGAGGAAAGGTTAAGAGCAACGATATCGAGGTTGCGCTTGACAATATTCCGACGGCGGAAAACGTAATCGCTGAGGGTGAGCTTCACGCAGGTGAAACGCTTCGCGGCTCGTATACAACAGTTGACCTTGACGGTCATGCGACAACGCAGACGCTTAGGTGGTATAGAGGGGATACAGCGATAGAGGACGCCGATTCCGACAGCTACACGCTTACGGACGAGGACGTCGGAAAGGTTATCTCCTTTGGTGTTACGCCGTATTCCGTGTCGCCCGACGTAAAGGGCCAGGAGGTAAGATTTACGTTTCCGACTGCCGTTTTGGAATCGAAATATGAAAAGCTTACGAGATTTACGTTTGAATATCCGAACTTTCATGCTTGCTTTGACGGTGATATAGAGTCAAGGCCGTATTTCGGACTTGCTCCCGAAACAAGGGTAATATTTACGTTCCCCGACGGAGAAACGCACAGCCTTGATAAATTCCGCTACCATACGGCGAAGGACGCACCGAGCATGGCGGACGCTATGATTATAGAGGGAACAAACGATTTTGTAAACTTTGATATTTTATATAAATCGGATAAAGAGCACGAATACAAATGGTATACCGTGCCGATGGATAATTTCAAAAAGTATAAAGCCTTTTCGTTAAGAGGTGTTTCAACGGGACGTGTTGCCGAGCTTGAATTTTACGAAAAGAAGTCCGGATATGTAACATATCCTGCCGAGTTTAAGCTTTTGGGCAAAACTGATTCGGGAATTTTGGATATCGGAAGCACATATCCCGAAAATCTAACGTGCGTTAAGTTTGATACGGATAATCCGTCCGCTTATAACGGAAAGAAAATTTACGGCTCAAACGATAATACAAATTGGACGATTTTGGGAACGATTGAAAATACGGTATCGGGCGAAAACAGCATAGAAATTCGGTCGGGGGGACTTTACAGATATTTCAAATGCGATGTCGGCGTTGATTTTTACGGTATGCTTTATGATACAGAATATCCGTTGCTTTCAAATCTGAAATTCAAGAATACAGCCGCAGTCGGCGGAAAGCTTGAAGCTGTATATGAATTTTCCGCCGTGAACGGCACAGCGGA
>ULVB01080472.1_pt1 | contig 10813 bp, 9 predicted proteins | sample 1959071 | NCBI WGS metagenome assembly ULVB01 (sample SAMEA4835776, study PRJEB28245) | human gut metagenome | biome: gut microbiome; material: fecal sample | place: Denmark | collected 2008 | reverse complement strand
GTGTGAGAGTGGAAGGAATATCCTAGCTAAGCATAAGAAAATAGCGAGGTTTTCCTCGCTATTTTAATACTATTCAATACCCTTCTTGATTGAATTAGCTAACAAAGGTAGCTGTTCAGATCCAATCAAAGGTACTGAAGGTTCAAACGGAATTCCAATTCCATCGCCATCGTATCTAGGAATGACGTGGACGTGGAAATGAAGTACTGACTGACCGGCAGACTTGCCGGCATTGGTGATAACATTTACACCTGTAGCCTTCAATTCCTTAATACAAGCTTGCGAAATGAGTTGAGCGACTGAATAAACATGTCCAATCACATCTCTAGGTGTTTTAGTGAAATCTTGGAAATGTTCTTTAGTAACAACCAAAGTATGACCTTTGCTCGCTGGATTTATATCCAAGAAAGCAATGACATCTTGGTCTTCATAGATTTTGTTGCACGGAATCTGACCGGAGGCAATCTTGCAAAATAGACATCCGTTATCTGCCATATCCCATAACTCCTATTATCTATTATATAGATTACTTATCATCATCAAATAAATCAGGATAGCTGGTCTTAAGGTAATCGTAGAAGGATTGGTTGTTGACAACAAAGCTGTTATCTTTACCGGCCAAATTCTTCAACCAGTAAACAATTCCATCAGTCTTGTAGTTGCCATCGCTTATCATTTCATAAGCTGCATCCATAGCATTAGCTACAGCTTCACTGCCTTTACCTTCATTGGCCTTCTTAGAAGATCCCAAATTAGCATTGTTATAGTTGTACTCCATTTGGACAAATGTATAAGTACCACTATTGTAGAAGACAGGTGCAGAAACACTGCTCTCAGAAACAGTAGGGAAGTAGAACTTCAACTTCGATTCGGCGAGTGTGCTCTTTCCAGTGAAATCCTTCATCAATTCATCTTCGTTAGAATATTGAGTGAAGACACGATCAGTGACTGAAGAATCGACACTGCTCAATGAAGACTTAGAATAAATTCCTTCCTTGCGAATATCGTTCTTGAGTAAGGAATCAACCTTAGAAATCAATCCGATTTCGATATCTTGAGTCTTAGATGAAGAGAAATCATTATATTGAGTTTGATCCTTCTTGATTTTTGCCTTGTAATAGTTGTCAACGATTTGATCGAACAATGTATCGATCTTATTGTCAGCTAACCATTGCTTTTGAGCATTAGACAAATAATTCTCATATTGAGCATTCCAACCATAGAAATAAAGTTTTTCATCTTTATTTGAGCCATCTTCTAATAAGGCTTTACCATCAGTTGTATAGATTGCATTCTTTTTATCTTCATCATCAAATGCACCAATTCCATTCCAAAGTCTTTCCATCTCTTCAAGAGGTTTGCCTTCGTAGCTAGGATCGACAGCACCACTCTCAACATAATGGTTGTAATAAGCGTTGATGAACTTTCTTGCAGCACCAGTGATATCTGTTCTATCAGTAATAGTCAAAACATTGAGCTTTTGCATGTTAGCCAAAGCGATGTTACCAAACTTTTCGTTATAGATATATTGAGCAGTAAGTTTGTTTCTGATTATATCAGGATATAAAGAATCTTGGATGTATTCGGTGTAATCAGCACTACCCTTCTTGTCTTTACCATCAGGAGCAGAGAAGATTTCATCAAATGACATATTAGTATTAACTACTTTCATCTCGTTGTAATTCAAAGTGGTTTGAGCAATATCTCCACCAATCTTTGCTTTGAGATCAGTCAATTGATTCTTTTCTATCTCTCTGATGAGTTTGTTCTCATCAAAACGATTATCTTTGTTATAGCTTCCACCAGTGACTTTTTCCTTCAAAGTCTTCTCACCACGAGTCTTGAGCTCTTCACCAATGCCTTTGAAAGTCATGGTGCTCTTTTGGTCTGTGGTAGTAGCATAGTAAGTCTTGATAGATCCATCAGTAGAATCATTAGCGACAGATGAATTCAACTTCAATACTTTAGACTCGTCTTTTCTATCCTTGATTTCACCATTAGAAGCTTTTTGAGCGACAGTGAGTAAGAGGTTATTCAAAGCTGTATCGTTTGCATCAGTGAAATTAGTGTAGTATTGATCTTTTGTGTTGAAATTAACGTTTTCTACAGTTCCACCTTCAATCGAAGCTAATTGATCAGCATAATCCTGAGGAATATTAGGCTTTTCGATAGATGAACAACCGACCAAGGAGAAGCATCCTAATACGACACTAAGTACTTTTCTAATATTGTTTTTCATGGTATCAATTCCCCCTCCGATTAGTCAGAACTTGAATCATCACTAGATGAATTGGAAGATGAACTTCCACCGGATGTTCCAGATGAAGTGATGTATTCAGGGTTCAATGTGATGTTACCTGAAGCATAACCAGTGGCGAGTGTTACATCGTTGGTTGTGTAATAGTATGTAGATTCATTTGATGCATCATAGTTCTCAAGTCTAACTTCATAGACGCCGTTCTTGAGTTGATTTGTTGTATCATCAAATGCATCACTCTTAGCGACGATATACTTACCAATGATAGCCTTGTTGAAGGAATAGATGGATGAATATCCAAGTGTTCCGAAGAACTCATTATCGTAGTTTTCTATCTGATAACGTAATCCTTTGACATAGCTAAGCCAAGCACTGTCATAAGTCTCTTGTGAAGAGATATTGTTAGAAGCGATAGCTTCTTCTACATACTTCTTAACAAGTGCATCGTTGGCATCGGTGAGCTTAACTGTATGACCATCAGCTAAAGCCTTGTTCTTGATGTACTCGTTTTTAGCATAAGTGGTATTAGAATCTCTAGATGAGATGTTGTCATCGATGATTTTATCCTTACGAGAATTGTAAGAGCTGGTAGCATTTGTACCATAATCGATGTAGTTGATGTAGTTATGGGTCTTGAACTTACCACTATCATCTCTCTCAGTAGCTGTATTCACATCCAAGGTCAAGTAATCTCTCATATCAGTTGAAGTGAAAGGATTCTTAATGACTGACATGAAGTGGACACCTTCGTAAGATGATGAAACACGTGTTACGAGAATAGGAGTTGAAGTTCCGACACCAGTCTTGGTCTTATCGTCGAAGACAATCTTGCAATCAGTCTCAGTCAAAGTGACGGGAGAAACTGAAGGAACGCCGTTCTTGACAGTTTCCTTCAAGACCTTAATCTTTCCGTTGACCTTAGCGAGGCTTGCATCGCTCAAAGATTTGTTGTTGCTGTTGTTATAAGCCAAAGTCAATTGTTCGACAACATCCTTAGCATCATCCAAGCTGATGTTGTACTTGTCGACAAGGGATTGAGCTTGTGCATCGGCAGAAGAGCCTAAGCTTGCAGGATTCTCGACATAGATGAGTCCAAGTCCATGATAGTTGTAGTTGTTAGAGAACAAAATATTTCTCGGATAGTTCTTTGAGTTTCCATTAACTACTTCGACTCTATTGTCGAAAGCAGAAGTGGCATCGCTCATCTTGCCCATGACCAAGGTTTCGAGGTAAGAAGAACCATAGACATCATAGTCGATAGAATCAGTTCCATTGGTGAGCAATGATCTTGCCATAGAACCATCAGTAGTGTTGCTTGAAGGAAGAAGTCCATCTTGAGCATTCTTGTTGACAGTAGAGCTGGTATCAAAAAGCATATCCCAAGCATAGGTTCCAAAACGGAATTCATTAACCAAAGTGGTTCCACCAATCTTGTTCATCAATCCTGTGTCACCATAGTTTGAAGCAGATCCAGTGTCGTCAGACTTTTCAAGAGCGATTTGTCCATAGCTGAGGTTGTTTGAATAACCATCATCATCACTTCCAGAAACACCCAATTGTTGAACGATTTCAGAAAGCTTCTTAGCCTGGTCTTCTGTTACTTCACTACGGAACTTATCCGAACCATCAACTTTTACCAGGATGTGACGCATATGGTATGGATAGTTCTCATCGATATATTGGTCGAGAGGTGAAGAAGCGGTCAAAGAGGAGTTGGAGTTGAAATAAGCGGCATAATCTCCATTTTTATCACTGGCATCAGCAGAGATAAACTCTTCATCCTTAAATCTATCATCGAGATTGCTTTTTTGTTGGTCGAGATAAAGCTTATTTCTATATTGCTCTTCAGTGTCTACACCAGCAGACTCCAAAAGCTTTTCCTTCTCTTCCTTGACAGATGTCTTGTTAGAAGTTGCGTTGGATTCAGCTTTTTCTTCATAATCAGTCTTGTACTTAGCATTTACTGCTGCTTCCATAGAAGCGGTACGAGGCTCAGCCATTTGAATATAAATGTTGTTTAAAACATCATACAAAGCAGAAGCGGATTTTGATGTTCCACCATAGGCTGCAAATACATCATTAAGAGAGATGGTCTTTCCATCAATCGTAATCATGTTATCTAGTTGCTTTGAAAAGTGGCCAGTGCATGAAGTCAATTCTAAAAGTGTGGCCAAAGTGAGGAATAGATAACTTTTTTTCATATCAAAAAAATACCTCCTGGTAATTTTGTGCTTGTCTATTCTAAAACCGACCTTTGATATATACAAGATTGAATATTTAAAACCATAAATTAAACCTCTAGTAGCCTCTCGGTTTCTTAAATGTTAATTTTTTCTTAATTTTATCGACCAATGTGTATATAATCAACGTCGTTATGAGTAATGCAAAAGTAAAAATCACACCTGAGATCATCGCAGTAGCATCTCAAAAAGGCGGTGTAGCTAAGACTACAACCGCTGTAAATTTAGCCTCTTGCCTAGCGGATTACGGCAAGAAAGTTTTATTGATAGACTTAGATCCACAAGGACATTGTGGTAGAGCTACTGGATTCGACCCCGAATTATTGAAAAGAACATCCTACGATTTGTTTTTTCATCCACAGGATCCAAAGAAATTGATAAGAAGAACATCATATAAGAATTTTGATTTAATAACTTCAAATTACAAGTTAGCTTCTCTCGAATTAGATATGCTGGCCAAAAAAATAACTCCAGATTACGGAGATTTAAAAGATACAGTCAAGATTCTTTCTGAAGGATATGAATATGTCTTAATAGACTGCCCCCCATCAGTTTCATATCTGACTATCAATGCTTTAGCTAGTTCAACTTCTGTACTGATTCCTGTCCAATGCGAGTACTTCGCATTGGAAGCAGTCTCCAGAGTCATCTCAGCTATAGCAAATATTCAACATGGAATCAATCCTAAACTTGATATTCTTGGAATCCTATTGACTATGTACGATTCACGCTCGAGATTATCTACCGAGATTCTCACCGAAGCAAACGATCTATTCAAAGGAAAGGTGTTCGGAACACCCATTCCTAGAACGATATCGTTGTCCGAATGCCAATTGAAAGGAATTCCTATCAACCATCTAAGACCAAACTCCAAAGGAACCTTAGCATATAAGGTCTTAGCTAGAGACGTGATGGAATACGTCAAAAGAAAAAAAGAAGAAGACAATCAATAAAAAAAGAGGCTCGACGGCCTCTTTTCTTTTGCATTTCTTTATCCGTGTATGAACATCGCATCACCGAACGAGAAGAACCTGTACTTCTCTTCGACTGCATGTTTATAGGCATTCAATACATGCTCTCTTCCAGCAAAAGAAGACACCAGCATGACTAGAGTAGATTTAGGAAGGTGGAAATTAGTAACAAATGCATCTACAGCCATCCATTTGAATCCAGGATAGATAAATAATGCTGTATCGCCGCTCATACCTTTAAACTTACCATTATTTAGATGAGCTACTGTCTCTAATGTTCTTATAGAAGTAGTTCCAACTGCAATTATTCTTCTACCTTCTTCTTTAGCCTTATTCAATTTATCAGCGACTTCCTGAGACATAGTGAACCATTCAGAATGCATATGATGCTGACGAATATCATCAGTCTTAACAGGTCTGAAAGTTCCTAATCCGACATGCAAAGTAACATCTAAGACTTCTATTCCCATGCTTTTGATCTTATCGAACAATTCTTCAGTGAAATGGAATCCGGCAGTAGGTGCTGCTGCGCTTCCTTCAACTTTAGCATAGACTGTTTGATATCTATCGTTAGGAGCTACTTGAGACTTGATATAAGGAGGAAGAGGCATCTTTCCAAGCTCATCTAACACTTCCATGAAGATTCCTTTATATTCAAATCTAAAATGTCTCAATCCTTCATCCAACACCTCAGTGCATATAGCTTTGAGTTTTCCATCACCAAAATCGATAACAGTTCCAAGTTTTACAGCTTTGGCATTACCTACCAAGCATTCCCAAATATCAGCTCCTTCTTCTTTTAATTGCCTTAAAAGCAATACTTCAACCTTAGCCTTGGTCTCTTCTTTGATTCCAAACAATCTTGCAGGAATGACTTTGGTGTTGTTTCTGACAATTACATCACCAGGTTTTAAATATTTCAATAAATTCTTAAAGTAAGGCTCATCGACCCACTCACCAGTATTTTTATCCAAGACCAATAACTTAGATTCATCTCTTTTCTTGGCTGGAGTCTGAGCTATCAATTCCTCAGGTAAATCGTAATCGTATTCTTTAAGATCATAGATGTTGTATCCAAATTCTTTAATAGCCTTCTCTACAGCCTCATCATCTTTAACTAAATTCTCGTGTGAGACAGTTCCTATATCTTTCTCTTCCATTTTAAAATCCTCTTTCATTTCCAAAATCTTTCATAACCTGATTCTTATAATCCAAGAATCTATCTTCTTCAATTGCTTTTCTCGCGCCTTCAACGATTCTAATAAGAAAACGAATGTTATGTATAGAGCAAAGCCTCAAACCAAAGCCTTCATCACATTTGATCAAATGATGGATATAAGCTCTAGAGAAATTGTTCTTACATGCGTAACAGTCACAACCTTCTTCGATAGGTCTCGTATCTTCGATATATCTAGCACTCTTTATATTCAATCTTCCATGACTGGTCATAAGTGCACCATGCCTTCCTAATCTTGTAGGTAAGACACAGTCAAACATATCGACACCTTTCATGATTCCATCGAGAATCATATCGATGGATCCCACGCCCATCAAATAACGAGGCTTCTCCCAAGGCAGATACTTCACCGCATATGAGACCATCTGATATTCAACTTCTCTAGGCTCTCCTATAGAAGTTCCACCGATGGAATATCCATCGAAAGGAAGACTCGCCAATTCTTGTGCACATCTATTTCTCAAGTCTTCAAAAGCACCACCTTGAACAATTCCAAATAGAGCCTGATCTTGTCTTGTGTGAGCTTTAAGACATCTTTTTGCCCATCTCAAAGTTCTTTCCATGGATTGCTCCATATATTCATGAGTTACGGGATAAGGCGCACATTCATCAAAGCACATCGCAATATCAGCTCCTATCTTTTGTTCCAAATCCATAACTGATTCAGGCGTGAAATGCAAAGTACTTCCATCTAAATGAGACTTAAATGTAATTCCTTCCTCTGTAATTCCTTTATTCTTAGCCAAACTCCAAACTTGAAATCCACCAGAATCAGTGAGCATAGGTCCATCATAATGCATGAACTTCTGAACTCCACCCATCTTTTCAACGAGATCTGCTCCAGGTCTCAACGATACGTGGTAGGTATTAGCTAAAATGACACCAGACCCACAAGCCTTGACTTCTTCAGGGCTTAAATACTTGACTGTCATCAAGGTTCCAACCGGCATGAACATAGGAAGCTTTACATCACCATGGTTGGTATGCAGTATTCCTGTTCTTGCTTGACAATGTGCATCTTTATGTAATATCTCTAAACCAAAGCCTTGTGCACCCATAAATATCTCCTTACAAATAACCAAACACTAATTTTAAAACATTTTCCTCTTCTTTTATACTAATTTGAAAAAGAACTATGTGCATAGTTTATTCTTATCGATTATACTAAAGTATTGGAAACGGAGGAAACGAGATGACTGATAAAGAAATCATCGAAGCCGAAGAGAAGAGAAAAGCCGAATTCAAAGGTAAGAATGTTGTATTCATGGATCACCCTTTGATTCAACACAAGATTTCAATCCTTAGAAACGAAACTACCGGAACCAATGAATTTAGAAAGTTGGTCGAAGAGATAGCTCGTTTGGAAGGATACGAGGCCTTGAGAGATTTACCTTTGGAATACGAGGAGACGAAGACTCCAATAACCACAACTTTGACTCCTTATATAGCTGGAAAGAAGCTCTGCCTTGTACCTATCCTTAGAGCAGGTCTAGGAATGGTCGAAGGATTGTTGAGCTTATGTCCTACAGCCAAAGTCGGATTCATCGGAATGTATCGTGATGAAGAGACAAAGATTCCTCATGAATACTATTGCAAGATTCCTTCACCAATCGAGCAAAGAACAATAGTTTGTCTAGATCCTATGCTTGCAACAGGTGGAAGTGCATGTGATGCTATCGAAGACATCAAGAAACGTGGTGGAAAGAAAATAAAGTTCCTTTGCATCATCGCAGCACCTGAAGGGTTGAGAAAAGTAACTAAAGAACATCCTGATGTGACATTCTATGTCGGACATCTCGATGAGAAGCTCAACGATAACGCCTACATCGTCCCAGGTTTAGGAGATGCAGGTGATAGAATCTACGGAACTAAGTAGTTAAACAAAAATAAAATTAAATGTCTGGATAGCATCCAGGCATTTTTTAAAATTTAGCTATTTTAAATTTGTAAACCCTTTCACAAAATTGATGCGGTACCAATAAAAAATTTTTTATTTTATTTGATTAATTTTTCTTTCTTTGGTTTAAACTTATTGTCGTCGAAGGTAATTCGATAGAGCAAAAAGGAAAAGCAAAAGGAATTAGGCAACGAAATTCGTATGCAATTCGTTGCCATTTGTTTTAAGGGGAATTGAGGAAAGTCGTATGTTACTTCGGAAATTCCCAACATACTCCGGAGTGGGTAAAGTCGTGTGTTAAAAAAGAGGTTAGGAATGCCTCTTTTTTTACGTTTCAATCTTAATTCTATAAATAAAAAAACGAAGAATTAATATTCTTCGTTTTTTATTGCATTCTTATTCGATTGAGATTGTTTTAAACTACTTTTTTACTATATTTACAGTGATTTCAAAAGCGGCATTATCTTTTAAGCATTCTTTAAGATGATTTAATCCTGCTATATATGAATCAACTTTAGTAGAATCGCTCGATACAGTAGAATCATCCAATTCAGATGGATTTTTACCACCAAAATAACTTCCCCAAGCTAATGCTCCATTATAAGTTATTTCATTATTATTTTGAGTAGCTGTTACACCACTACTTTTAGTAAATCCAGACTTGCTAATTGTTCCAATTATTTTTTGATCAGGAAATTTGATGTATTCATTTTCAGTATCGTTTATATTCAATTGCTCAGTAAAGCTAAATTTTATATTGAAACTTTGATCACCTAAAGATTTGAAGTCGAATTCCTTATCATCATTAGCAGTAAACTTTAAGTTGAAATTAAAATTCAAATCTTCTTCGGATTTACCTTCAGAATAACTTATGTATTTTCCTTCTGTGCTAGGTCCTAATTTGATTGTTGAATCGGAAGAAGCAGCAACATTAAATCTATGATCCTCAACATCAGCAACAGTGACTTTCACATTAGAAGGATCGGTACTAGTGTCTTGAGCAGCAATTACCCAAGAAGAGAAACCAACACTAGCAGCAGTTAGACAACCCAAAGCTAAGATGGAAGCTAAAATTACTTTATTATTTCTTACTTTCTTCTTCATAGTGTTTATTCACCTACTTTTTGTTGTCCATAATCAAAAGTAGCAGTTAACTTTAAGGTGCCTTTGTCTAAAGCTTTATTCATTGCTTGAAGCTCTTTCAAAGCATTTTGATAGTATTCACGCAAGGTTTGGCTCCCTTTACTTCCTTCTTTTGCTTTGTAGAAATCACTAGGAGCTTTTTCACCAAAATAAGAACCCCAAGTGAAAGAAAATGTTTTATCAGGATTATTAGGTGTATCATTTATATCATAAATCTTTCCACCTGCAGGATAAGAAGATGGTAAAGTGACATCAAATTTACTTTTTGCTAATTTTATATAATTCCAAGATGATTCTGTTCTCACTCCAACCTTATCTTCAGTTACCAAATTTTTATCTTCTGCTTCTGTTACATCTTTTTGAAGCTCAAAAACAATCTTTAAACCTTGTTTATCCTTGACTGAATTATAAAATGTTTCTCCAACAACGATATTCAAATCTTTTATTTTTATATCCCAATCAGGCTTAGTAACAGTATCAGCTTCATCTCTTTCAATAGTTAAATTAGAATTTGTATTTCCAGCATTTTCAGCAACAAAAATTTTATCTTCAGCTAAACTAAAAGTTAGCTCTACTGAATTATCTTGAGCTGTATCAACACCAATATGAACTTGACCATCACCAGAGGGCTTGCTTGTACCGATAACCCAAGTAGCAAAACCAGTTGTCAATAATGCAACATAAGCAAAAGCTAACGAGCCACCTAACAACCACTTACGTCTAGACTTTGATTTCAATTCTTTACGCATAGATAAAAAAATCCTTTCTTTTATGTTTTATCCCTTTAATAAAAATAAATAGTAGTTTAAATCTTCAGTATTATAAGTAATGCTATTTACTACGTAAAGCCTTGTGTAAAAATAATTGGTTTTTTAAAGCAGAAAGAGTAAATATTTACCCATCCTAATAGTAAATTTAACTTGAATATTAATAGTCTTTATTTAAATTATTCTTCAAATCTTCTATTCATTTCTTTATCTTCTATTTTCTTTATCATTTTTAGAATTATTTATGTTTTCTTTCTTCTTCGTAAGCGTTAAAGATATCCACTCTTGACGATTCGAACTC
>ULVB01061610.1_pt1 | contig 10822 bp, 5 predicted proteins | sample 1959071 | NCBI WGS metagenome assembly ULVB01 (sample SAMEA4835776, study PRJEB28245) | human gut metagenome | biome: gut microbiome; material: fecal sample | place: Denmark | collected 2008 | reverse complement strand
ATATTTGACTTTTCACATATAATGATCTCTACAAATAAAAAGCACCCTCCAAAAAGACTAAATCCAAAGATTCGTCTTCCAAAAAAGGTGCTTTTTAACTAACAAAGAACTGCTGTTCCGTTATTTTTTTATTCTTAAGATACTATTATTGTATTACTTTGTCCGGTTGCAAAATGTGTAGTATTCTTTGACATAAAAAACAATCTATGAAGCGCATAGTAGTCTGCGTTATTAAATAACTGCACCGCGTTTCCATTTGCCGCTCTTTAATCGCCATGCATTGCAGACGCATCTTGCAAACCAGTCGATCGTCATGGCGATCCAAACGCCCCAGACACCAAGTCCCATCGGCTGCATCAAGCCACCGATCACATAGGCCAAACCAATTCTAAATACCCACATAATGATAATGGAGCTGACCATGACAAACTTGACATCACCTGCCGCACGCAAAATTGATGGTAATGTCCACGCTGCCGGCCACATCACCATACAGCAGGCACTATGATACCAGATCAAAATACGAGCCAAGTGATCTGCCTCTGCAGACAGATTGTACCAGCTTGCAATCGTTGGTGTCATAAAGATGATGACGATATTCAATCCCCATAACATCACATATGCCCATTTCATTAACTTCCAAGAATACTCTTTCACCGATTGATAGTCGCCTGCGCCAACACACTGGCCTACAACAGTTGTAAGCGCTAATCCCATTGCCGCGGCCGGAATTGTGGCTAACAGCTCGATCGTACTTCCGGTCGCATTGGCTGCGATCGCTGCCGTCCCGTAACTGGTGATCAAGCTCTGTGTAAACAGTTTGCCGATCTGGAACATACCATTATCAATACCACTCGGAATACCAATCCTTAGTATTTTGCCTATAATCTGACCGTCCCAGCCAAACCGAAAATACTTGTCGATATGAAGATCGTATTTTTCATTGCGCAGAATAAATACAACAACAATACCTGCTACCACGCGCGAGATCAGAGTACCGTATCCAACACCTGCGATCCCCATATTATAACCAAATACGAAGATTGCATTAAATAAAATATTCAAACCATTCATAATCGCAGATACAAACAAGGATATTGATGCCTTTCCCATTGATCGAAGCAAAGAAGATGCACCGTCATATACCGCAATAAAAGGAAAAGAGAAACCCGTAATAAAGAAATAAGTAACGGCCTGATCCATAACGGCCTGCTCAACCTTTCCATAAATTAATGTTAAGATCGCACGGTCAAATACGATACACACTGCCGATATGACAACGGATACGATCAGGCAGATCAGTACAAGCTGATTAGCAACAATCTGACCAGTCTTTTTCTTCTTGGCACCTAACGCCTGTGCCGCTACTACTGCGCCACCGGTTGCTAGTGCATTAAATATGTAGATCAACAAATTGCTGATCGTATTGACAAGGGATACACCGGATACTGCGGTATCCCCGGCACCCGACACCATGATCATGTCAGCCATGCCTACAGTAACTGCTAAAACTTGTTCAATAACTAATGGCAAAACTAATGCAATCAGATATTTTTTGTCAAACTGAACTCGTGCTGTCGTCTCTTGCATATTCATTCCTCCATTCTTAAGAAATGTACTCTCGGAGTCTTCTCAAAACGAGTTATTTCGGCTGCATTTTTATGAAACGATTCCGAAACTACATATATCTTGTGTTCTGATAATTGCTAATTGTAAGTAGGCACTCATAAAAAGTCAAACGTTTTGGAAAAAATGCCAAAAAAATGTAAATATTGAAAAAAAAATGGATTTTTTTTGTAATTTTTACATTGCTTTTCTATCTTAATCGTATTAGAATGCAGGGCATAGCAGTCATAAGCAAATCAAAGCATGACCTCACACAGAACACGTTGACCCAGAATTTATGACTAAAAAGGAGTGTTGATTATGCAGAAATATGTAGAATTACTTAGAGAGCCAATGCAGGTAAAACCGGAAAGTTTACGAGCAGCCCGCCAGAAGAGCAGCTCTACACCACCTCATGTGTACCGTCTCAATTATAACGAAAGTCCTTATGGTTTGGGACCGGCATCACAGGCCGCATTAGAGGAAGCAATAAAAACTCCTTATGTGTATCCGGATTGGTTCTCTGTAGAACTTAAAACGAATCTTGCCGAATTGTATGGCCTTAAATTTGAAAATATCGCCGTTGGTCCCGGATCCAGTGCAATGATCAATATGCTTGGAGAACTTTTCATTAATCCAGGTGATGAATTCGTATTTGGTGATCCAAGTTATGAAGCATTTCGTGATGTTGCCAATGATTATGGTGCCGTTCCGGTCGCTGTTCCTTTGGATGATGATATGAACTATGACTTAGACGCTATGTTGGCAGCTATTACTGACAAAACGAAGATCTTAGTTGTCGTAAATCCTAACAATCCAACCGGAACTTTCATCGACTCTGCTAAGCTGGAGGCATTCATCCGTAAGGTTCCAAAGCATGTCATTACTGTAATTGATGAAGCATATATGGAATTTGTCGATGACCCAAATAGTTACAGTATGATGAAGCTGATCAAAGAAGAAATCGATCAGCCACTCATTATCATGAGAACATTTTCTAAGATCTACGGTATGGCAGGACTTCGCGTCGGCTATGTGATCACAAGTCCGGATATGACGGATCATTTCGGTAAATCCAGCAATGCCTGGAATGTAAGCTTCATCGGTCAGAAAACTGCTGCTGCAGCTACGAAGGACCAGGAGCATATTTCTATGGTACACGACATCAATGCGAAGGAGCGTGAGAAAGTCACTAAGGCTCTCCGCGATCTGGGCTGCCGCGTTTATGATTCACAGGCTAATTTCATACTGTTTAAGGCTCCGATCGATACAATGGAAGTTTATACCAAATTGGAAGAGCAGGATGTGTTGATCGGTGTTCACGTAGGCATGAACCGTGTCAGCCTTGGTAAACCGGAAATGAACGAAAGATTCTTAAAAATCATGAAAGAAATTCTCAAATAAAACTTAAAAACAATTGACATTATAAAAGCAGCTTGCAAGATATGATTTTATACCTTGCAAGCTGCTTTTAGTTCTTTCGTAAAAGAAGCTTTGCCGTTCAGCTTATCTTTGATGGTTATATAATCACACCGTTCGGCTAAGTCAATCGTTCAACGTCATTACATTATGCAGTAAATAACAACGAATGATCAATGCCATCTCTTCTGCCGTAGCAAAATCCGGCAGTCCCAGTAACTGTTCTGCTTTGCGAATGCGATAGCGCACTGTATTACTATGCTGAAACAACTCCTCCGACGTCTTTGCAAAATCACCATTATTTTTGACATAAGAAATAACGGTTTCCAATAAATTGACATCATGAGATGCATCATACTTTTGCAAAATGGATACGCTTTCCTCTACCTCATGGTATAGCATCGGATTATTTACAAGCGACATAACATATTTGTAAATTCCGATCTGGGAATACGCTGTATCCGTCTGCTCGAAAAACTGTCCGACGATATTTGCATTTTTTGATTTAATGATAGCCTCATTCAAGCGATCTAATGGCAAAATTTCATCACAAATACCAATATGATACGACTCAGGTAAAAAACCCGCCTCTACCAATATATCATTAATATGATGCAGCATATTCTGATAATCCTCCGGTATATTATCTTCCTGATAAGAACAGATCAGCATAATGCCATGCCCCATCTTTACAAAAGAATAATCGTGTACTTTTGTGTCACGATACTGACGGTACATTAACTTGTCAAAATATGTATGGATCTTCAAGTTGTTCGACATATCCCTCGATGTAATATTTGCCGTAATAATACTCGGATGAAAGTGCGGATTGATCTCCAATGCAATTTTTTCTACGGTAGACGGTTTATGTTTTTCGTTCACAATAGAATTTAATTTTTCCTCTGCAATAACATACTGCGCACGCGTCTTCATCGACTCATTGATACATATGATCAGATCTTCCATAAATTGCTCATAAAAAGAAAACAACGGTACATGATACAATTTCGCTAACTTGATAATATCTTCCGGCAGTTCCCGATCCGGCGGAATCTTAATTGCAATACCGGATACCTGCTTTTGGATCAAGGTACGGAGTGTCCCATTGACCAATTCCGGATCAGAATCAGCAAAGAAATAGGATAACAGTACAAAATATCCATAACTATATCCTTCATAATCGATCCGGCTGCTCTCATACTCCAAAATAACCGTCGCATTCACTAAATTATTAAGGTATTTTTCCCCACATATTATCTTAAAGTCCTTAAATAGGGACAGTTCCAAAATCTCGCTAATCTGAATCATAACTATCCTCCACGCCTATACAATCTTATACTTCCAATCATTAGGCATATCTGTGCATTGCGAATCATATTCGCATTTTGTCCGCCTTGGTGTCATTTTGAAAATATTATACCTTGGGTTAATATGCTTTGCAATGCCGAAATACTAACATAGAGATGATCGCCGTCAATCCTTCTGCGATCCAAAACGCATGCCATACTCCCGTCGCTCCTATTGCGTAACTCAACAACATCGCTGCCGGAATAATGATCACAATATAACGGCACAACGAGATTACTAACGATTGCATTCCTTTCCCTAATCCTTCTAATGCCCCGGAGGCTGTCACAGAGATCGCAGATGTTAGAAATCCTGCACTGAGCAATCGAAGTGCCGTTTCTCCAACACGGATCGTCTCCGGAGTATGCGTAAACAGTCCCATTAAAGTTGCCGGGATCGTCATGCAGATCACCGTTCCACCTAACATGATCAAACCATTCATTACAAGAACAAGTTCAAAGATCTTTTTCACACGCTTGTGTTCTCCCGCACCGTAATTATAACCGATCAGCGGACGCATCCCTTGGATAATGCCATTCGCCGGCAGATATAAAAATGTCTGCAGCTTATAATAGATCCCAAGTACTAAAATATAGGCTTCGGAATACACTGCCAAAATTGCATTCAGTGCAGAGATCAACACGGAAGACAACGCCATATTTAAAGTCGCAGGAATGCCAATCGCGTACAACTTTCCTACCATATGTTTATCCGGCCGTAAATAACTTCTTCTCACATGTACCGACAATGGCCGTATTTTACAGATCACGAAATAAACGCACAGCGTTAATACCTGTCCGATCCCCGTAGCAAGCGCAGCACCTCTGATCCCCATTTTCGGAAAAAATCCCAGTCCAAAAATCAGGACAGGATCTAATGCAATATTGGTGCAGCAGCCGATCAGCAAACTGATCATTGTCACTTTCATACGCCCCACTGCCTGAAAGATCTTCTCAAATGCCATGCTGAGCGAGACGACCAAAGCAAAAGAAAATGCAATATCGGAATACTGTATTCCTAAAGCTGCAACCGCTTCTGATCCGGTAAATAAACGCAGAAAAAACGGCATGATCTCAATACTAACTATGGTCAAAAGCACACCGTGCACTGCCGACAAAAGCAGTCCCTGCGTCGTTGCCATATCTGCTTTTTCATAATCCTTTGCACCCAAATAAAAACTGATAACCGCATTCATTCCAACGCCAAAACCAATACCGGCAGCATTGATAAAATTCTGTACCGGAAATACGAGTGATAGTGCCGTCATCGCGTCTTCACTGATCTTAGCGACAAAATAACTATCCACAATATTATATAAAGAATTGACAAGCATCGATATCACCATGGGAAATGCCATCGATACCAACAATGAAAATACCGGTTTTTCTTTCATAAATGTTTCATTCATAACAAAATGAGTCCTTTCTGTTATAAAGAGTAACGCTCACAGCGCCTGACTCATTATAACAGAAGGACTCCTAAAAATCATCTGTTTCTAAGGTATCTTCTCAAATTTTACCGTATCATGATACGAAATTCACAACATTATTTCGTCTTTGCTGAAATAACACCGGACCACTTGCCAATATTTTTTCCATTTTTACTGACAGCACAAATCTTAAGATAGTATTTCTTAGATTTTTTCAATTTCTTAATGGTCTTTTTGGCGCTTGTCACCTTGATAACCTTCGTTCCCTTTACGGCTTTGAGTTTTCCGTTCTTTATCTTGGACAGTTTCTTTTTGCTTGTACTGTACGCAATACGATAGGTCACATTTTTCTGACTCTTCCAGCGAAGTGATAATGCCTTTTTCAGCTTCTTCACTTTGATCTTTGTAACCTTCTTCGGAGCTTTAGCAGTCTGTTTTGTGCCCGGATTTTTCCCGGCATTATTTATGCTGCCACCGTTATTACCGGTATTATTGTTTCCAGTATTTCCAGTGTTATTTCCGGTATTGTTTCCAGTATTACTGCCACTATTATTTCCACCGTTGTTATCATCTTCTTTCGGCGGATTCAAAATTGCTTCATCCTCATCGACCGGATCAGCTGCAAGCTCTCCGTCTGTCACCACCGGATCAACTTTTTCATAAGAAACCTGATCCATATCAAATGTCTGATCCCTGTACTCCTTACCAACAGTCATGCTGTCATCCGTATTGCTGACCGGTACCAATGTGTAACGATAGTCATACACTTTGTTGTTTTTCACCAAGTATGGATCTAACGTATCAAATCCACAAGACGCATTACCTGTTCCGCTGACTGCAGCATCGACAGTGACAAATGTTTTGGTAAGTGGCTTTAACTCGTTGACATGTTTTGCTTTGTCGAGCTGCTCTGTCATGAAATGTAAAGCAGATGCATTGACATCCTCATTGCCACAGATCAACATTCCGATTCCATTTGTTTCATTGTCAAGACGGATCCATTTCACACCTGTCAGATTTCCACAATCTTGAGGTTTTGCAAATGGATAGAACATCTTATTAACCGTAGAAGTATATGCTCCTACCCTCGTATAAGTCTGTCTGTCACAGTAACTTTCATCATCACCATTTCCATACCAAGAGACATTTTCTGTCCCTTTCGCAAGCGACAATCGTGTTCCAACTTTAATAAACTTCTTGACTTTTGTTTTAGTAAAGTCGAGTTTCATACGTACCGTTACCGCCCCAGTATCTTCGATCAAATAACTCATTTCTATCGTTCCCGGAGTCTTTGTTTTGCTGTCCAACAGATAGGAAGAATTCCATTTCGTGGTGAGCATATAATTACCATCTGTACTCTTTCCCACCGTTGGTTCGCCATCTAATGTCAGATAACTCATTATATCCTTGAAATGAGAAGAATCATTGTCAAGCTTTGCTCTGGAAATATTAGGCTTCGGACCTTCCTTCATGAGCAATTGGTCTTTGTAATAATAGGACTCCAGTAATCCCGTATCCAAATTCAATTTGAACCGAAAGTCTTTGCCGGATACTATAAAATAATGGCTCTGCTTCTTGATCTGCACATTCTTTCCATTCAAAGTATGTGCCACTTTTGTACTTTTAGCATCAATGGTGAATTGCGCATATGCAACTTCGTAACCTGCCTTCGCCCAGTCTGAATCTTCTTTTGTCTTTACATGAATATTAAGATAATAATCTGCACCAGACTTAAGCTGTTCCGGCATCACATAAGGAACCGTGATCTTTTTCTCCTCTTTCGGAAGAACTTCATCATTCAGTGTTCCCTGTGAAATGATCTGGTCATTTTCCTGCAATTCCCATGTCACATCATACTCGGACAATTTTGCAGAAATACTTTCGTTGCTTACCGTTAATTCATTATTTGTCAACTTATCCTGATCGGATTTAAACCAAAAGCTCTGGTATTGATATTTCACTTCCTTCAACTCTGGCTGTGGGTCGCGATCTGCAGACACAAGACCATTTTGGCAGAAGTTTTCGTCTCCACCGGTGTCGCCCCAGTCACCACCGTATCCCAGGAAGTATCCATCTAACTGATTCAAACCGCTCTGATGAGCATCTTTACTGCTATAATAATTCCAATCTTTTTCTCCGATCTTGACTTTTCTGGACTGATCTACCCAATCCCAAATAAAGCCTCCAAGCATACTATCATATTTGCGGATAACATCCCAATAATCGCTTAAATTGCCGACCGCATTACCCATTGCATGATCATACTCATTCAGCAAGAACGGCATTTGACTCTTACTTGTACCATAACCGATAATGCTGTCCGGTGTATAATACATATGACTTATCATATCAATTGCCGTAGAGCCTTTGTCTCCACCACTCATACCTTCATAGTGAATCATTCTGCTATCGTCGCGATCCTTAAAATACTGCACCATATGTGCAAATGCGCCGTTAGCATAATTACCATCTCTTTGTGTCCATCCTTGAGAGCTTTCGTTACCAATAGACCAAAACAAGTTGCTTGTCGTATTCTTAAATCTTTCGTACGAAGCAGTCTGTCTTGTCATTGCAGCCTTTTCAAGTGTTGCTATTGCATCCTCATCTGTGATCAAAGCATGCGATTCATTATTCGATTCGCACATTAGATACAGTCCATATTTATCGCATAGATAATACATATAATCATCATTTGGATAATGCGATGTACGGATTGCATTGATATTATTCTGTTTCATCAACATAATATCTTTTTCATACACCTTTTTGGAAATATATTTGCCGGTTTCCGGATCGGTGTCATGTCGATTCACGCCTTTGATAAGAAGTCGTTTCCCATTTAATTTAACGGTATCATAATGGTCGGTTGCATTGTTATACTTTCCATCATTTGTCACTTTTGTCGATGTAAAAGTCAACTTACGAAATCCTACATTTTGACTCACACTTTCGTAATGAAGTTTGGAGCTTTTATCATACAAAGATAATACCATTGTATACAGGTTTGGATGATCACTGTCCCAAAGTTTTGGATCTGTAATCTGCATCTGCAGTGACGTCTCCGTCTGTTTACCGGATGCGATTGCTGCAATATCTTCCTGCGTTGTAGCACATAAATTTCCCTGATCATCATACAAATTAAGCTGCGCGGCCATGTTCGATGATTCTGTTGCAGAATCATTGATCGTCTGCATTTTCACTTTAAGATCAGCTGTAGAATAATCGTCTGACAAATCTGTCGCTAATGTATAGTCCTGTACATGCACTGTAGGTGTACTTGTCAAATATACATCGCGGAAGATTCCGCCATCATAGATCATGTCTTGATCTTCCATCCATGTTCCATCGCAGAACTTATATACCTTTACGGCAAGTACATTCTCCTTACCCGGATCATTCAATGCATCTGTAATATCAAATGTGTGTGGATCATAACTATCCTCACTATAACCGATTTCCTTTCCATTAATATATAGATAATATGCCGACTCTACTCCACCTAAAGTAATATAAACCTTTCCATTCTTTTGCAGCATAGAATCTTTCACCGTGAAAGTTTTACGATAAAGACCCACGGGATTTTTCTTCGTTGGTGCCAATGGAAACTCTGTAATTTCTTCAAATGGCATCGCTGAATTCGTATAGATTGAGTGATCGAATCCATAGCTTGTCCAGCTGGCCGGAAGAGTGACCTTTTTCCAGCCATCTTTCGCATCCATCTTATAGTCCGTATTTTGGAATGCACCGGCTGCTTCTGCTTTTGCCGGATTATCAAATACGGTCAGATCCCAGTCCTGTCCTTCTCCGGTAAGTAACTGGTAATACGACGACTTGTCTCTTGCATAATCTTTGGCACCGGCATATGCAGATGCAATATCTGCATACGGAACCAAATTAGAACTATCCGGCAATGTATTCACCGAAGTAATATCTAAATTATTATCCTCTCCTGTCCATTCCCTGCCGGTAAGGGATTTTCTCGTAATCTTAGCTGCCGTAGAATCCGGCAGTTTTCCGTAATCAAATGCCTCACTCTTAAACTCTGTATCCGCCGCCTTTGCCTTATGTGGTAATGCAATCGACAATTGTGTCGGTAAACTGCTAAGCATCAGCGATATTGCAAGTACACCAGTGCCTATTCGCTTTCCCCATATTTTTTTCATCCTAATCCTCCATTCTGACATACATCATCTTATATATCTGCAAACGCCCGACTAAATAGCCGGGCTTGTTTGCAATTTATTTCTATTTTCGTGTTACACTATACTACCTTGATCGTTACCTTCGCTTGTTTCTTTCCAATCTTAATTTTCAGAACACTTTTGCCTTTCTTAACACCCTTTACTTTAATCGTACAAGTCTTTTTCCCTAAGGTTTTCTTCAGTACTTTAGCCTTGTTTTTTCCAGATAATTTTACACTCTTGATCTTATCTGTTGTTTTCGTATTTTTGAGTGCTGTTGTCAGCTTAAATGTTACTTTCTTGGTTTTTCCTTTTTTGATCACAACTGTTTTTTTCGTTGCTTTGATCTTCTTTACAACATTTGCTTTATTTGTTTTTTTAGAAATTGGAATAACCTTTTTGCTGTTGGTGTCAGGTGTTGCCGTTGGTGTTGCTGTATTCCCAGGTGTCGGTGCAGGTGTTTCTTGTGGTGTTGTCGGAACCGGAGTCGGTGTAACATCAACAATTGGTACTACCGGAGCTGCCTTCACCTCGTCGGATGCACTATATGCATAGCAAGCCTTAAAGCTTACATGAATCTTCTTTGTATTTGCGATGTCTTCCTGTTTTGCCTCTCCCAGTTGGAATACAAGCTGGATAGACGCCGCACTAATATCAGCACTTGAAATCGTCTTTCCAATTCCATCGGTCTCACTAGCAAAATCAAGTATTGCTTCATAAGTACCACTCTGGTCAATGGTTACCCCTGTTGGCTTACCAGATGCCCATCCTCCGATACCTGTTGCCCAAGTAAGCGGATATGCTTTATCCAGATCATAATTTGTAATGTCAAACACTACTT
>ULVB01002571.1_pt1 | contig 10902 bp, 9 predicted proteins | sample 1959071 | NCBI WGS metagenome assembly ULVB01 (sample SAMEA4835776, study PRJEB28245) | human gut metagenome | biome: gut microbiome; material: fecal sample | place: Denmark | collected 2008 | reverse complement strand
GGCCGCCAATCTGAGCGGCGACTTCGGACAGCTCATGGAGCTGGCCCGCAAATACTCGGTGCTGAAAGTACGCGCCAACGCCGACACGCCGAAAGATGCGGCGCAGGCCTTTATGTTCGGCGCCGAAGGTATCGGTCTTTGCCGCACGGAACACATGTTCTTCGAGGGCGACCGCATCAAGGCCGTACGCGAGATGATTCTCGCCGACGACGAAGCCGGCCGCCGCGTAGCACTCGCCAAGTTGCTGCCGATGCAGCGCAGCGACTTCGAGGGTCTGTTCAAGGCGATGCAGGGCCATCCCGTGACGGTCCGCCTGCTCGATCCCCCCTTGCATGAGTTCGTCCCCCACTTCGAGAAGGAACAGCGCGAACTGGCCAAGGACATGAACGTTCCCTACGAAAAGATCACGGCCAAAGTGGAGTTGCTGGCAGAAGTCAATCCGATGCTGGGTCATCGCGGCTGCCGCCTGGGCAACACCTATCCCGAAATTACCGAGATGCAGACCCGGGCCATCATCGAGGCGGCTATGAACGTAAAGAAAACGGGCATTCCCGTACACGTGGAGATCATGGTGCCGCTGGTGGGCAACCACAAGGAGCTGCGTTACCAGAAGAACATCATCGACCAGACGGCCGAGAAGGTCTTCTCCGAACGTAACGACCGCCTGGAATACATGATCGGCACGATGATCGAAGTTCCGCGTGCGGCAGTCACCGCCCACCAGATCGCCGAAGTCGCCGAATTCTTCTCGTTCGGCACCAACGACCTGACGCAGATGACGCTCGGCTTCTCGCGCGACGACATCGCCAAGTTCCTGCCGATCTACCTGGAGAAAGGCATTCTGAAGAACGACCCGTTCCAGATCCTCGACCGCAACGGCGTGGGACAGTTGATCCGCGAGGCGGTATTCAAAGGCCGCGGCACACGCGAAAACCTCAAATGCGGCATCTGCGGCGAACACGGCGGCGAACCTTCGTCGGTGGAGTTCTGCCACTTCGCAGGTCTGAACTACGTGAGCTGCTCTCCGTTCCGCGTGCCCATCGCACGCCTGGCGGCAGCGCATGCGGCTCTCAAAGAGGCATAAAACGATATACATGCGACGAAATCCTCCCGAACCAATCGGTTCGGGAGGATTTTTATAACCACGACCGGCAACTCCTATTCAGCGAATTGCTGCGCCACCGCCGCATCGTAGTCGGCATTGGTAAAAGTATAGGTCCAACGGGTTCTGACCGCGTGAGATGCCGTTACCTCCTCCTCATAATTCCAATCAATGGTAGGGTCCTGCCTCGAATAATAATCGGAATCGCGCGGCGGCTGATACCCCTTGATATAAATCGCTTTAGTCCCATCCTCAAAGACAACTTCCACATACCGGATATAGCTCGACGGAGGTGGACAGTATGCTATTGCCCCATCCACCCTTTCGCTCTCAAAACTCTCGCCCGGCTCTATGATTTCGTTTTCGATTACCAACTCACCGTACTCGCGTGCCACGGAGAGCGTAATCCGGTGGTCGCTGTCATTGGCCCAGATAAAGTAGCTAAAGCCTCCGTAGTCTGTATCGTTGCTACATCCCGTCATACAATACGCCAGCGGCAACGTTGCCAATATACAAAATAATATTTTTTTCATAACTTAACAATTAAGAAGGATTTCTTGCAAAAAATTCGTCCCAATCGGCTAAAAGATACCCCAACTGTGCCTCTGTATAATATCCCTGCGAAATATATGTCCGAAGGATCTTTTTCACCGTAACCCAATCTTCCGCATTCGTAGCAATTTCTTTTAGAATGGAATAAGGTACATTTTTAATTACATCGTGCGGATAAAGGCCGGTACCGTCGTCATCAAAACTCGGACGGAGGTATTTTTGACTTCGGAGACCTTCTTATTCCACCGGCTGCTGCGCTACGGCCGCATCGTAGTCGGCATTGGTGAAGGTGTAAGTCCACCGGATTCTGGGTGCCTTACTCTGCAGTATTTTGGATACATAGTTATCGTCAAGCGTGGGATCGTACCTGGAGTCGTACTTGTCGGATACGGATTCCCTGTCTCCTCCGTAATACACCTCTGTGCCATCTTCAAAGGCAACTGTGGCAGCCCAGACGTATTCCGACGGAGGCGGAAAATGCTCCGACAATTCACTATACTCCACTATTTCGAACTTTCTCCCCGGCTCTATTCTTTCATGCTGGAATATGAACTCGTTCCGGGTATTTTGGACAGAGAGCATAACAGGATAATCGCTGTTATTGAACCATGCAAAATGGGTCCAATTTAAGTACTCGATTTCCTCTTGGCTACAACCTGTCGTACAGCAAACCAGCGATAATGCGACCAATACGCTAAATAATAGTTTTTTCATAATTTGAATTTTATAACGGATTGGCTGCGAAATATTTGTCCCATTGCACAAGGAAATCGTTCAGCTGAGTTTCTGTGTAATACCCGCTTGAAATGTGTTCGCGAAGCACCTTCTTGACTCCAGTCCAACTGGACTCCCGAGCCAGCTTGTTTATTAAGCTATAAGGTACATTTTTAATCGCGTCATTGGCGTAGCGGCTATTATTAAGGCGTTCACACTGGTTGTAATTATCCCGTAAATCTACAAACAGCGGTGAGTAGTAATAGTATGGATTCGCCATGGCAGGGTGCCAACTTTGCCGGGCTTGCCTCGTTATATCATCCTCAAAGGGTATAGGTAGCAATCGTTGAACGGAATAATACAGTTCACCCATATACCAACCTGCATACGATGCCCAACTTTCCTTAAGTAACTTAGGTATGTCATTATAATGATTATATCCTCTATGTATCCAGAATTGAGTGTAGTGCCCCATTTCATGGAGAATAGTTCCCATTAATCTAGGATGATTATTTCTGTTAACATTGCCGATTTTTATGTAATGTGCATTTCCCAAGAAAGACTTGAATACGCCCTCTCCCTCTTGAATAGCAGCAGTGTGTGCCTCGATTCTCATACCCCCGGTCGTCGAATCAACAAAACGATCGATTTCAGGCAGGTGTAGCAAGGATGAACTTCCGTAATTAGTTCTGAGTCCATAGAAATAAAAACCGACGGCACGGTAAATTTCATAGCGGGGGTCCGGTACAGAGGAAGAATTGACTTGGATGTCGAAATCGCGTATACTGCTTCCCCGTAAACTTTTGTAAGTTCCTCTCGATTCAATAATTGTTGCCGAACTTCCTCCGGATGTTATTTTCCATCCGTCTAAGCCGTCAAAGACAAAACTCAGCACTGCATTATCGAAGATAGGGTCTTTGAATGAAAAATAGCCATTGTAGTCTGTTTTCACTTCATAAATATTCGAGCCCAAACTAAAACGAACTGTCAAATATACTAACGGGACATATTTATTTAAATAGTTATCATAGCAGGATATGATACCGGACGGGTAACGGCCAATATCCCCCGTATGCCTTATTGTGTCAATAGCCATGCTCTCTAAAACGTGCAAGGCCTCGGCACTCAGTCCCTGCGCTTTCTGGCTGGCTGTCGGGGCTTGCGGCAGAAAAACATCATAAAGAACCTCGTAATCCATGTCTGCGGGAAACGGCTTATCACACGGCCAAACGACATATAATACAGGCAATTCCAATGTAACAGGATCGGTCGGACCGTCCGCATCCATACCACCTTCATAAGTAACCGTATAACGCCGTTCTTCAGCTTCTTCATGATATACGGCTCCGGTGCGCTGCATTCTTATATGGGAGACTTGGGACTCGGGAACGGAGACGTAATCGAAAGGCACATACGCAACTTTAAGCTGCTCATCCCATTCGAGAGCCCGTTGCTCTTCTTCAGTTTTAGGCAGAACTTTTACAGCATAGTGCGTTGGTTTCAATTTCAACTGTTTTTTCGTATCCGCAGCCAACTCCTTTTTCACATTCCGGAGTTTTACCGCAAACTCTTCTTCTCCCACTTCGGCAAACTCTGCCGAATTCAACACCAAATTGTCGTAAACCTTTTGAAAATTCTCCAATCGGTAAGGATCACCCTGCAAATACACCCAAGACTGGGACGATTCATGGAACACTGCATCCAGCAACTTTTCATCAGCCTGCGCAACAGACATTTGCCGTTCTTGCAAAACATCCTCTTCCGGCATATATTCTTCATAATCGGAGCAACTGCATACTTCCATTACCGGAATACAGCAAAATAAAAACAAGAAAATCTTTCTCATAATCCAAAAGAATAATAGGATTATATTGCAATATATAATATTATAGCAACAAATACAAATTATTTACAAAAAAGAACAAAACGCCGTCCATTATCAAACCAGCAACCACATGCCTCTTTAATCATAAAAAATAATTTTCAAAATACAGCACGTATAAACCCCACACACGATCCTGTGACAAATACTGTTCGATCTCAGAGTATCTCCATTTTCATTCGGCTCCCCAGGATTCGGCGAAACGGAAATTTTTCGTACCTTTGACTTCATCTTAGGTACTCCGCCTCGGCAAAGTGCAAATATAAATTTGCTCATACGGCCGGTTCGTTCGTATCTTTGTTTTCGAGAGAATCTAAATTATCCGACGGCAGCAAGGAATCATTCCGGCAAAAGCCGTATCGAAGTCTGCAAAAGCTATGAAAAAAACACTGCTGGCAATACTTATCTTATTCAGCGCTTTCTACGCATCGGCACAGGATAGAGGTTCCTGGGGCATAGGTCCGAAGATCAATCTCTACACCCATACCGGCCGGGGCGCCGTCTTCGGCATCGGCGGCTATTTCCGATACAGCCTGACCGATGCGCTGCGGCTGGAAACGGGAATCGTCATTCCCTGCAAATCGGAATGTTCGGTGGACATCGGGTGCGACGCTCATTATCTCTTCCACATAACCGAACAATGGAGCCTCTTCCCCACAGTCGGCGTCAATGTGAACGACTTGGGCAAATGGTCCTGCGGCTTCGATGTGGGCGGAGGCTGCGACTACCGGATAAGCCGCCGCTGGAGTACATCGCTCATGCTCAAATACCGTTTCCAGACAGCCATGTTCGCACGGAATCCGATCCTGATCTCCCTGGGCGGAACTTTCACATTCTAACGGAAAAACACGGCGATTATCGCTATTCGGACCTGCGATTCAAATGCTTCGGGATCGCGGAGTGTACACGCACCCTCCCTCCCGAAAAGAACCTACAGGTGCAGCGAAGATTACAACCGCAGCCAAGAGAAACGCCGCCCAAAGCAAAATAAAGTTTCGTCGCCCGAAACAAATCCGATATAAACGAATACAACCTCCAAAGACAATTCTACACACGTCGTTGAATACCCGAAAGTCCAGCCCGTTTTTCGCCTCCGACCGCAACCGTTCCGGGTCCATATTACGTTCAGTTCCTCAATTCCTCCCCTCGGAAAACGTTCTTCATCAGCAAGGGGGGGGGGAAAATGATCGAACAGAAAAAGCACCGAACCGACAGCATAAAAGAAGCCCGGAGCAAATTGCTCCGGGCTTCTTATTTCCTCGGGTTCTCTCTTTAGAAGCAATAAACGCACGTAATACCGAAATTACACAATGCCCGTTCGTTGAACTCGGAATGCGATCCCCCGTCCCAATAAGCGATTCCGGGACCGAAAGCCGGCGACCAGTCGAACGAAAGACGTACCGGAGCCCCCTTGAAGGCAATACCCAGTTTGGCCGAGCCGGCCACGCCTACATAAGCGTAATGCCCTTTGCCGCCCACATTGATACCTGCACCGGCATCGAAGAACCAACGACCTGCCGACGGCGTCCAATCCATATTGCAAACATTCCAATTATACAATACCGAGAAATCGGCCGTCACCGTACCGCCGGCATTGGCCCAATAAGCACCGAAACGGGCTTCCACATAATTATCGTTGCTGAATACATACTGTCCGACAGCCTGGAAACCGGATCCGATACGACCACCGACCGTCCAATTCTGGGCAGATGCCGACCACGCGAGCAAGCCCATTGCCAATGTAAGTAAAAGTTTTTTCATCGTATGAAAATTTAAAATGATAAAATATTATATGTCCTATTTCCGATATATAAAGGTAATAAAAATTTTCCGGAGTTTACCCCTTTCTCCAGAAAATTTCAACTTTTAGGCCAATGTCGCTCTCTTTTCGGTCAATCCCGTAACTTTTACCGGAACGCCCCCTATTTAGTCTTGTACGAGCATTTGTAACGGCCCTTCGTCAAGCTCATCAACTTACTCTTAATCAGATTTCTGCGCAAAGGCGACAAGCGGTCCGTGAAGACGACTCCTTCCAGATGGTCATATTCGTGCTGGATCACCCAGGCAGGCAACCCGGTGAACTCTTCGTCGTGCGGCTCGAAATTCTCGTCCAGATAACGCATCCGGATCGCAAGCGAACGCCGCACGCTCTCGTGCAATCCCGGCAGCGAAAGACATCCCTCTTCGTAGAGTTTCGTCTCCTCGGAAACTTCGTAAATTTCGGGATTAATGAACGCACGCCGGTAATCGGCCAGTTCGGGATGGTCTTCGCCCCAAGGCGTGCAGTCCACGATGAACAGGCGGATGCTTTTACCGATCTGGGGAGCCGCAAGCCCTACGCCTTCGGCCTCCTCGAGCGTGAGGAACATATCCTCGATCAACTTTTTAACTTCGGGATAATCGGGTCCGATCTCCCGGCATTTTTCGCGCAGTACCGGCGCCCCGAAAACAACTATCGGATAAATCATAACTTTTTCCATTTTTAACCCGGCCGCAGCCGGAAAACTAACTTCGGCTCTCCATATATCCTTGCAGGATAATGGTCGCCGATATCTTGTCCACAAGCGCCTTGTCCCGGCGGGCCATCTTGCCCATACCGCTCTCGAGCATCGTGCGGTGAGCGATGACCGAGGTGAAACGCTCGTCGTAAAACACCACCTCCTTGTCGGGATAGGCCCTGCGCAGGCGGGCCGCCAACGGTTCCACGTAACGCCACGTTTCGGACGGAGCGCCACTCATTTGCATCGGCTTTCCGATCACTATGGTCGAAACGTCATTCGCCGCGAAATATTGCGCCAACCAGCGTTCCAACCCTTTGGTTTCGACGGTTTCGAGCCCTCCGGCAATGATCCGCAAGGGATCGCTCACGGCGATTCCCGTGCGCTTCGTTCCATAATCTATGGCCAAAATACGTCCCACGATCTTACCTTATCCAATAGCTCGAACAACACCGGCCCACACACCCTCACGAACATTCCCGATACGAAACACACTGTACTCGCCGTCCGACGCACCCGGCGCGAAACCCGCGACAGCCCTGTCAGACATTCAATTTCTTGAGGAGGCTGCGCAGCGAACACTCCGCATCGACCAGTCCGAAGAGGGCATCGATCGCCACGCGCTCCTGCTGCATCGTATCGCGGTGGCGCACCGTCACGGTATTATCCTCGAGGGTCTGGCCATCGACGGTCACGCACAGCGGCGTACCGATCGCATCCTGCCGGCGGTAACGCTTGCCCACCGAATCCTTCTCGTCATACACGACGTTGAAATCATACTTCAACAGATCGACGATCCGCTGCGCCACTTCGGGCATGCCGTCCTTCTTCACCAAAGGCAACACGGCCACCTTCGTCGGAGCAAGAGCCGCCGGAATCCGCAGCACGACGCGCTCTTCGCCGTTTTCGAGCTTCTCCTCGGTATAAGCCGCCGACATCACCTGCAGGAACATACGATCCACGCCGATCGAGGTTTCCACGACGTAAGGCACATAACTTTCGCCTGTTTCGGAGTCGAAATACTGGATCTTCTTGCCCGAGAATTTCTGGTGGTTAGACAGGTCGAAATCCGTACGGGAGTGGATGCCCTCCACCTCCTTGAACCCGAACGGGAAATTGTACTCGATATCGGTCGCGGCATTGGCGTAATGGGCCAGCTTGTCGTGGTCGTGGAAACGGTAGTTATCCGCCCCGAAGCCGAGCGCCCGATGCCATTTCATACGCGTATCGCGCCATTCGGCCCACCACCGCATCTCCTCGCCCGGGCGGACGAAGAACTGCATCTCCATCTGTTCGAACTCGCGCATGCGGAAGATGAACTGACGCGCCACGATCTCGTTGCGGAACGCCTTGCCGATCTGGGCGATACCGAACGGCAGCTTCATGCGGCCGGTCTTCTGCACGTTCAGGAAATTGACGAAGATACCCTGCGCCGTTTCGGGCCGCAGGTAAATCGTATTGGCCCCCTCGGCCGTCGAACCCATCTGGGTCGAAAACATCAGGTTGAACTGCCGCACCTCGGTCCAGTTGCGCGTACCCGAAATCGGGCAGACGATCTCGCAGTCGAGGATGATCCGCCGCAGCTCTTCCAGATCGTTGGCGTTCAACGCGTCGGCAAAGCGCTTGTGCACGGAGTCCCGCGCTGCGGCGATCTCCAGCACACGGGGCGAAGTCGAGCGGTACTGCTCCTCGTTGAAGTTCTCCTTGAAGCGCTTCTTCGCCTTATCGACCTCTTTCTGAATCTTGTCGTCCTGCTTGGCCAGCCACTCTTCGATCAACACGTCGGCGCGGTAACGCTTCTTCGAATCCTTGTTGTCGATCAACGGGTCGTTGAACGCCCCGACATGGCCCGAAGCCTCCCACGTGCGGGGATGCATGAAGATCGCCGAATCGAGGCCGACGATGTTCTCATGAAGACGCACCATCGAATCCCACCAGTAACGCTTGATATTGTTCTTCAACTCGACGCCGTTCTGCCCGTAATCGTACACGGCACCCAGTCCGTCGTATATTTCGCTGGAAGGAAAGATGAAGCCGTACTCCTTGCAGTGGGCTACCAGTTTTTTGAAAAGTTCTTCCTGAGTCATCGTATTTTGCATTTACTATTTTCTGAAAAACAAAAGTACAAAATAAATGGGAATGTAAGGTACTCCGAACCGTTTTTTCTATCTTTACGCCAAAATTCGGAAATATCCGGAGCGGAAGACAAATACATCTGTTTCATATTCATCGTACCCGAACGAATAACCATCAAAAAATACACAAATGAAAGGATTGAAACTTCTTCTTCTCACGTTTGCAACCCTCGCGATTACGGCTTGCAGCGACGACACAACGGATGAATGGCATGGAGATTTCGGCTCCATTCAGGTCCCCGATACACGACAGCTCTCCCAGAAGATCCCCGCAGGACAAACCGCAGGGAATTCGGAAATTTTCTTTTCGACGAACGATGCCTGGAATTCCGCCATCACGGACGAATCCCGCGCCGAAGCCCCGACGTGGGTACGCATAAATCCCGATCACGGAGATGCGGCAGGCGATTACGACATCCGCGTCGAAACGGATCCCAACACCGCCGAAGAATCCCGCACGGCCTTTATCGAAATCACCTGCGGCACGAACTCGATTCTCATCACCATCACCCAGTCGGGAACCGATGGAGAGGATACCAATGAACCGGACGAACCCAACATCGGAGAACAGGTTCGGTATTGGCAACTGCACAAGATCGTCGGGCGCGACGCTTCGGGAAGTCTGATTGCTGAAATGGAATATACTTATGAACTTCCGGCGGAATTCAGCAAGGAGTGCCGTATCACGGGTTTCAAAATATCCGCAGCGGACAAGAACGGCACGCTCCGTCCCGTCGAAACATGGCAGTTCACCTACGAGGGAGACGATTGCATCCGATTCTCCTTCACCCGGGAAATCGATGGCGAGCAACCTTATACGCAAACTGCAGACGGAACCCTATACGGCTACTTCTGCGATGTACGAAGCGGAGGATACGAACTCACCTCGACACTTTCCGGCAGTGAAATAGAAACGTACGGCTTCGATTGCACATACGGCACCGGCACCTTCAACTCCGACAAACTCACCTCCATATCGCGTTACAATTCCCTGACTTTGGAACCCATCTGCGAAAAATACGAATGGGAAAAAGATCCCTGGGGTCCGCTGGAGGCTTGGGATAATTGCAGTGCTGTCATCCGAACGCTCGAGAACGAGCCAAATACGGAAACATTCCGGCAAGAGTACGGTTACGACTACGATGAAACGACGGCTTGGAGCGATTTCATCTACGAATTGGAAGGCACTCCCCTCCTCAACAGCGACCCGGTCCTGCTGCTGGTTGCCGAACCGGATATCCTGCGCGGACTGGGTTTCTTCAGCAGTCTCAACAACGATCTTTTCCGAACGGTCACGACCCGTTCCGACGACGCGGTTACGACCCAGACCTTCGAATACACGCGTCAGACAGTCGCACACGATGCTGAAATTGCGACACCGCTCATCATTACCCGCACGACCCGAAGCGACGAGCGGGAGAGCGTCTGTCGATTCGAGATTCAATTCCGCCGCTTCGACCTCCAAAATTAGAAATTCGTACTTTGCGGCCAGCCTGTGCGCACCCGGCAACGAAAAGCGAGGAAAGGTTCTTGCCATTCCTCGCTTTTCGTTACCGATGCCCGGTCCGGTCATTTCGCTCCCATCTCCGGGATAATCGTCCATTCGTTCGACTTGCAGTCCTTATTTCAGAGTTTCCGATCATTCGAAAAAAGATTCACCTTATGCTCTTCCTCAAAAAAGAAATACGGCACAGATCGGCAAAAATTTCCCGGCAGTCTAAACTTACGTTCTCCCTTCGGAAGAAAAACCTTTCTACGACAAAACAAAGTGAACCCGGAAGACGATAATCCACAGCCAACTCTTCCCGCAACGATTAAAGAGTCGCACGCCCCGTTACGATGGTCCCGTCTCTTCCTGCCCACAACCTGCGCAACGATGGACCGCAGCGGCAGAACAAAAAGCTGTCTAACATGTCCGATTTTAATGTTTTCGCCCCCGTCGGAGTTTATTCCGCCAGGGGCAATTCTCAATTTCGGGGATTGGGCAGACAGCCTCGTCACAGCCAGGACTATTGCAGC
>ULVB01044017.1_pt1 | contig 10938 bp, 8 predicted proteins | sample 1959071 | NCBI WGS metagenome assembly ULVB01 (sample SAMEA4835776, study PRJEB28245) | human gut metagenome | biome: gut microbiome; material: fecal sample | place: Denmark | collected 2008 | reverse complement strand
AATGCTTCGTGAGTGTGTTGACGGTTCTTGCGCACGAGGCGTGGCTTGGGGAATGACGACGCGCGTGATGAGGCCGCTATGGCGCGCGATAAACAAGAGAATGAATTTTCCTTGGAATTTAATAGGTGATGCCAGTTGAAGTTCTTGTGCAAATGAAGATATTTTACTAAATTTGCGCTCATGCAGGTAAAAACAGTCCTGAGGTATGCTTGAAGGTATAAAGACAGATATCGAAAAGTTGATCGCGCTGTACGAAGCGGAAAGGTCTGAGCGTGAAAGGCTCCAGGCTGAGTTGGTGCGGTGCGGGGCTGAGAATGAGTCCTGTAGGAAGCGGATTGAGGATTTGGAACAACAGGTGAACAACCTTCATCTGTCCGAAGCTTTCGGAGTGGGCGGAGACAGTTCCGCCGCCAAGGAAAAGATAGAGAGACTTATCAAGGAGATTGACAAGTGCATCGCCTTGCTTGAGAATTAGGAATGGGACAGAACATCAAGATAAAGATCGCGGGCAATGAATATCCCCTCGTCGCCTCCTCTCCTGAGATGGAGCGGATGATGAGGCTTGCGGCGGACGCCATCAACCAGAAACTGGCGGCTTACGACGCGAAGTACCCGAACAAGACCCTTTCCGACAAACTTTCCTTTGTGGCTCTGAACGAGGCGGTCGGAAGGTTGGCCTACCAGAAGAGAGTCGCCGACGCTGATGCCGAGGCGAAAAAACTTCAGGAGGATGTTGAGTCCTACATCAAGAATATTGAAAAAGACGGCCGTTAGTCCCACGTGCTCAAATCAACAAGTTCCACGGAACCGAGTTTGCTCGAGCCGGCCATGACGGACCAAGGTTACCTTCGGGGATTGCGCCTGTGTGCGTGACGATGGATTTCTGAACCGGTGCGGATCTCAAATCTTATTCATTAAGATTTCTGACAAGCGGCTAACGGCTTTTTTTAATGTTTCTCAGACGATCGATCAGTTTCCGTTCCGGACTGTCGGTCGTTTTTTTGCGCCGGACTGTTACGGATGACGCTGTGGATGGACAGGGGAGGACTGCCACGGTGACATATAAGGAAATATTAGAACATTTAAAATATTTATTGATATTATGTTGCAATTTTTTATAGGAGTCCTGATCGGCGCTGTAATCGCGCTGGCGGCTTATATAATCATTCAGAGAATAGTTCTGAAAGGGCAGAAGAACGAGATCATCGCCAAGGCCGAGATCGAAGCCGAGGGGATAAAGAAGGACAAGATCCATCAGGCCAGGGAGAAGTTCCTCCAGCTCAAGAGCGAGCACGAGCAGTACATCAACGAGAAGAACAGCCAGCTCAAGGACGCCGAGAACAGGATCAAGCAGAAGGAGAACTCTCTGAACCAGCAGAATTCCGAGCTTCAGAGGAAGATGCGTGACGCTGACAACGCCAAGGCGAGTTTCCAGGCCCAGCAGGATACCCTGACCAAGAAGACTGAGGAATATGAAAGACTCAGCGCTCAGGCCAACAAGCAGCTTGAGACGATCGCCGGAATGAGCGCGCAGGAAGCCAAGAACATTCTTATTGAGAATATGAAGGCTGAGGCGAGGACCGAGGCTCAGGCCTACATCAACGACACGATGGACGAGGCTCGCCTGAACGCTTCCAAGGAGGCCAAGAGAATCGTCATCAACACCATCCAGAGAACGGCCACCGAGACCGCCATCGAGAACGCCGTGACGACATTCCCGATCGAGAACGATGAGATCAAGGGAAGGATTATCGGTCGTGAGGGACGTAATATCCGTGCCCTTGAGGCTGCCACAGGTGTCGAGATCGTGGTTGACGACACACCTGACGCCATTCTTCTTTCCGCGTTCGATCCTGTCCGCAGGGAAGTTGCCAGACTCGCCCTGCACCAGCTTGTCGTTGACGGACGAATCCACCCGGCGCGTATCGAGGAAGTTGTGACCAAGGTTCAGAAACAACTTGAGGACGAGATACTTGAGACAGGTAAGAGAACCTGCATAGACCTTGGGATCCACGGACTGAACATCGAGCTCGTGAAACTGATCGGCCGAATGAAATACCGTTCATCCTACGGTCAGAACCTGCTCCAGCACTCCCGTGAGGTCGCCAACATCTGCGCCATCATGGCAGCCGAGCTCGGTCTGAATCCTAAGCTCGCCAAGAGGGCCGGTCTCCTGCACGACATCGGTAAGGTTTCCGAGGAGGAGCCGGAGCTTCCACACGCATTGCTTGGTATGAAACTGGCCGAGCAGTACAAGGAAAAGCCTGAGATCTGCAACGCCATCGGCGCGCACCACGAAGAGATCGAGATGACATCGATCATCTCTCCTATCGTAATGATCGGTGATGCGATTTCCGGTGCCCGTCCTGGAGCCCGTCGTGAGGTCATCGAGTCTTACATCAAGAGGCTCAAGGGAATGGAAGACCTTGCCGCCGCCTATCCGGGAGTCACAAAGAGCTACGCCATCCAGGCCGGCCGCGAGCTCCGCGTCATTGTTGGCGCCGAGGAGGTCAGCGATGACCAGGCCGGAAGACTCTCCGCAGACATCGCCCAGAAGATCCAGGAGGAGATGACTTATCCGGGACAGGTCAAGATCACTGTGATCAGAGAGACCCGTTCCGTAGCCTACGCTAAATAACATTCTGAATATAACGGCAAATGTTTTGACGCTATGACACGTACTTTCAAAAAAGCTGTGGCGTTGGTGGCTGCACTCCTTATCGGGAGTGTGGCCTCTTTTGCGCAAGCCCCGGAGGCCACCGCCAAGTGGTCGGTTTCCAGCAAGGTGGTTTCAGAGAATGTCTATGAACTGACATTCAAGGCCAGCATTGTGGACGGATGGCACATCTACACTGTGGATCATGCCTACAATCCTATTTCCATCGAATTCGCCTCCGATCAAGGATATTCATTGGTCGGTGGTCTCAATCAGGTGACAAAACCGTCTGATTTCCAAGGAGAAAAAGTTTTCTTTGATTCTGTGACACTCACTCAAAGGGTCAAACTGACCGGCAGTGAGGCCACGGTCACAGGTGAAGTCTCATGGAGCGGATGCAACGACAGGTTCTGCGCGGCTCCGGAATCATGGGAATTCTCCGTTCCGCTTGCTGCGGCTGTACCTGCGGCGAGTGCGTCTTCGGATGACGTTACCATTGACACTAAGTCGGAAGAGGCCTCTTCATCGCTTGAGGCCGGTATCGCATCCGGTGATAATAGCGATAACGAAGGGTCTCTGTGGGCTTTGATCATCGAAGCCATCCTGTGGGGATTCGCCATGCTGATGACCCCATGTGTGTTCCCGATGGTGCCGATGACGGTGTCGTTCTTCATGAAACAGTCCTCGACCGCCGCTGAAGGCCGCTTCAAGGCTTTCATCTACGGTCTCTTCATTGTCCTTTTGTACACTGTTCCGATCAGTGTGATCATCGGCCTGACATGGATAATCGGAGGGAATACGGTCACCGCCGACATATTCAACTGGCTTGCGACACACTGGCTGCCGAACCTGATATTCTTCATCGTGTTCATGATTTTCGCGGCATCCTTCTTCGGCGCCTTCGAGATAGAGCTGCCGTCCAGCCTTGCCAACAAGAGTGACGCGAAGTCCAGCGGCAAAGGACTCGGCGGCATATTCTTCATGGCTCTGACCCTTGTGCTGGTGTCATTCTCATGCACCGGTCCTATTGTCGGCACGGTGCTGATTAAATCAACTCAGGGAGAGTTCTGGACTCCGATGGTCACGATGCTCGCCTTCTCCGTCGCCTTCGCCTTGCCGTTCACGATCCTGGCGATGTTCCCGTCGCTGCTGAAAAAGATGAAAGGCAAGTCCGGCTCTTGGCTCAACAGTGTCAAGGTCGTGCTCGGCTTCATCGAGGTGGCGCTTGGCTTCAAGTTCCTCAGCGTCGCTGACCAGACCTACCACTGGGGACTGCTTGACAGGGAAGTATATTTAGGAATATGGATCGTCACGTTCTCGCTTCTCGGATTTTACCTTCTTGGCAAGCTACGTTTCAAGAATGACGATCCTGTGGAGCATGTCTCTGTGCCGAGGCTTGGCCTTGCGATCGCCGTCTTCACATTCGTGGTCTATATGATTCCGGGAATGTGGGGCGCTCCGCTGAAGGCTCTGTCCGGCTACCTTCCTCCGCTTGAGACTCAGGATTTTGTGGTTTACAATTATGCGGACACTCCGGTGGGAACGGTCACTTCGACAGGCTCAGTGACCATCGAAGCGACCGAAGAAACCAGCACATCGACAAGCTCAGTGACCGGTGTCTCCACCTACGGCCAGAAGTACGACCTCAAGATGCCGCTCGGTCTGACCGGCTACTTCACCCTGGAGGAAGGCCTCGCCGCCGCTAAGGCCCAGGGCAAACCCGTCTTCGTCGACATCACCGGCCACGGCTGCGTCAACTGCCGCGAGATGGAACAGCGCGTCTGGAGCGATCCGAGAGTCCTGAATATTCTCAGGAATGAATATGTCCTTGTGGCTCTTTATGTGGATGACAAGACCAAACTCGATGAGGAGGAATGGCTGACCACTCCGGATGGCAAGACCTTGAAGGAGATCGGTCGTGTGAACTCTTACATAGCCCGTACACGGTTCGGAGTAAACGCCCAGCCGAACTATGCCCTTCTTGACGCCGAAGGCAACCAGCTTGCCCCGGTCCGTGGCTATAATCTTTCCGTTGATGGTTTCATAGCCTTCCTCAACTCCGGCCTGAAAAAATAGCCGTGGCACTTAGAAGCTGTTTTGAATTGTTTGTTTGAAGGTTTGAGAGTGAAAAACTTCAGTCTCGACCGCTTCTTCCAAGGAAGATAGCGGTGCTATCTGACTGAAGAAGCGGGAAGAAAATGAAGATTTTTCACCTCAAAGAACATTTCAAACAATTCAAAACAGCTTCTTAACGTGCTGTAAATGAATATAAAGACCGAAGTCCTGATGCCGTTACCAGCGTCAGGACTTTGGTCTTTTAATTGAATATGAGCCGCTTATCCGCCACGTATATTCATTGGTTCAGAAAGATGTTCGCTTTCCGGACAAAATTCGTTATATTTGCGGCAATGCCATACCACTGGGCAGAGTGGAGCCGCAAAATATGATAACCCCAAAATAAAACGAGACTTATGGTCCAGACTTTAATAGCCAACTCAGGAATACAGTTTTTCTCCAGAGAGATACTTATGGATGCGAACGACGGATTCAGACAGGTCTTTTACGAATGGTTTGATGAGGAACAGGTCGAGCAGGTTCTTGAGTATGCCTACGAGATCAGGCAACTTGACAAGGATGGTTTCGGAGCAGGCGCGAATTATTCCCGGAGGACCCTGATGACATTCGCCTTCCTGGAGATTCTGGCCAAGTACCCTGCAAACACCGATGCGAAAGCGATTCTGGACAAATGTGTCGCGATGGAACGGAAGGATTACACCGATGCCGTCGCCAGCCAAAGCGTCGCCAGTCTCGATGCGTTCATGAAGAAATATCCGGATTCCGCGTTCCGGGAGGATGTGGCCGACAGGATCGATGATCTTCCTCTCTGGCTGAAAGCCAAAGGCCAGAATACGATAGATTCCTACAAGCGGTATCTCGCCGAGTCCGAGCACCGGATCTACAAACAGGAGGCCGATGACGCCATCGCCGACCTGTCAACCTCGCAGGCTTATTTCAACTCCCTCCGTGTCAACACCATCGACGCGCTGAAGCAATTCCGCAAGGATTATCCCGCCAGTTCCTATGACAAGCGCGCCTCCAGCAAGATCGCCCGCCTGATGGCGGACAAGTTCACGTCTGAATCCTCCTATGCGGACAAAAGAATGGCCATGGAATATGCCGCTGATGACGAGACAATCAGGTATGTGGGCGACAAATACGCCACCGCCACCCGGAATAATGAAGCATATTCCTTGGTTTACAAGACATCGGCGTCACAAAGTAGGTCGTCAGATGCATCATCCCGCGGAAGTTATAGGTCCAGCCAATCTTGCATACGCTTTGGATTAACTTTGTCAGCGGATGTTGGATATTCTTATGACACTGGTTATGAGGCATATCCTTTCTCAATAGCTGCAGGTGGGATGATAAGGTTCGGAGACCAGAGACATCCGTTGAATCTTATTATCGGAGCCAAGGCTCTGATGGCCTACACAAAAATAAGATATGATGATTCTTCCTATGGCTCAAAGGAAAGCCTGACAGTAAATGAGATGGTGATTCCGGTGGATTTGAACTGGAATGTCATCACTTCCGAATATACGTCAATGTATGTTGGTGTTGGCTGCCAATATGGTTTTCAGACATCACGTGCCATTAAAGCGTCATACGGTTTCGCATGGGCCAAAGGTGACTGGCACTGTTACTATATTCATTATATTAAAGGTATGTTCAAAGGATTCGATAAAATCTCTCCATTCCTTGGCATGAGCTACACTTATTATTTCTAGTCCGCCATTCATTCAGGGAACGTTTGAAATTCTATGACATGGACATATTGAGGGATTTCATAAAGTACGCCAGTGACTCTTCCCTGCGTGAGCGGGAACGTACCATGTTTCCGGCCGAATCTTTTGTCTCCGGCAGGAAGACCGGCGTTGTGGTCTGGAATATTTCCGAGGACACTCCTTTGGAATTCAAGGTTTCTGTCCCGGCCAGGAAGTTGGTTTTGGCTCAATCGCCGGAAGACACCGCTCTGTCATCCACGTCTGACGGGCATGTTCTGGCACCTCAAAGCATCGCCCTCCTTGTGTTTGAATAGTCTTATTTTGAAAATTATCTGAAAAACGAAGAAGCCGACCGATGAAATGGCCGGCTTCTCTATTTAGAGTCTTTTTATTACCTCTTTGAGGTGACGTCAGCCTCGTACTTCTCGACGGAAGCGATGAAGTCCTGGCCTACAGGAACACCGTTCTTGAGGTTGAAGTAGTCGTAAACGGCTCCGAACGGAAGTGACTTGGCCTCTTCCAGAAGGGCGAGACGCTGGAAGTACTTGCCGTTGTCCTCGTACTTGCGGAGGGTCTCAAGCGGCTCAAGGAAGGCCTGAAGCATACACTTCTGGGTCGAGCGGGTGCCGATGATGTAGGCTCCGATGCGGTTGATCGATGCGTCGAAGTAGTCAAGACCGATGTGTGTGCGGTCGAGGGCACCTGCGCGGACAACCTCCTTGAACAGGTCGAGGGTCTGGTCGTTCATCGTGACAACGTGGTCGGAATCCCAACGTACAGGACGGCTAGTGTGGAGCATCAGCTCAGGCACGAAGAGAAGGAGGGAAGCGACCATATCGCTGATGTTCTCGGTCTGCTCGTAGTGGCCTGTGTCAAGGGTGTACATAAGCTTGCGGGTCGAGCAGTAGCCGGTCACGAAGTCGTGTGAGCCGACGGTGTAGCTCTCAAGGCCGATTCCGAAGAGCTTAGCCTCAAGGCAGGTCTTCATTCCCGGCAGATCCTCGGCGAGAATCTCGTCCAGGGACTGCGCCATAATCTCACGGTAGCGGAGACGCTCCACGGTCTGGTCCTTCGATCCGTCGTGAACCCAGATGTTCATGATACAAGGGTCGCCCTGGAACTTGCCCATCGCGTCGGCCACCCTGCGGCAACGCTTTGTGTGCTCGATCCAGAAGTCACGGATGGACTTGTCCGGGTTGGCGAGTGAGAGGTCACCGCTCTTAGGATGCGAGAAGGATGTAGAGTTGAAGTCGAGCTTCATCCCGTTCTCCTTACCCCATTCCATCCAGCTCTGGAAGTGAGCCGGCTCAACCTCGTCACGGTCAATGTGCTTGCCCTGGAAATCACCGTAGATCTCGTGCAGGTTCAGACGCTGTGTTCCACCGAGGAGGCTCTTCACGAACTTGATGTCGCTGCGGAGCTCGTCGATGTTGCGGGCGCGGCCAGGGTAGTTGCCGGTCGCCTGGATTCCGCCTGTGAGGGCGGTGTCGTTCTCGAAGCCCATCACGTCGTCAGCCTGCCAGCACTGGAGGGAGATCGGGGTCTTCTCAAGAAGCTCTATCGCTTTGTCTGTGTCCACGCCGATGGCGGCGTAACGCTCTTTGGCCATCTCATAGGCCTTGGTTATCAGATTCTCGTTCATATTATTTTTAGTTTATGATTTGTTATATTCTCAAAATTGATTCCGGAGCAGTCCGCTCTTTGTCGTTGAGGACTAACTCCTTGGCTCGTAGGTGATTGTCTGGATGGAGTTTCCGATGATGCGGCGCATATCCCAGCGGTCTCCCACAAGGCCGGCCACCTTGGCCTGGAGCATGATGTTGCCGATCGCCGTGCCCTCCATCGGACCTGCGATGACAGGGATTCCGAGTGTGTCGGCCGTCAGCTGGCACATAAGTTTGTTGGCCGATCCTCCACCGATCACGTGGAGTTTCTCGATCTTGAATGACGCGAATCCCTGAAGCATCCCGATGACTTCCTTGTACCTCTTGGTGAGGCTGTGATAGATGCAGCTGATCATCTCACCATCATTCTCCGGAACCCTCTGGCCTGACTCCTGAAGGGCCGCCTTGATCTCGGCGTACATATCCTTCGGAGCGGCGAAACGTGGATCGTCCGGGTTGATCGTGGACGGGAAGTCGATGGCCTCGCGGGCCATGGCCTCCATCTGGGCGTATGAATATTCCCGGCCTTCCGCCTCCCAGGTCTTGCGGCTCTGCTCCAGCAGCCACATTCCCGTGATATTCTTGAGGAATCTGGTCGTGCCTTCTATTCCACCCTCGTTCGTGAGGTTATATTCATAAGACTTTTCATCGATGATCGGGGTCTTGGACTCGATGCCCATCAGGCTCCATGTGCCGCTGCTGAGGTAGGCGAAGTTCTCGCCGGACGCAGGTACGGCGGCGATGGCTGAGGCTGTGTCGTGTCCGGCTACGGCGATCACAGGAACCGCCTCCATTCCGGTCTCCTCGCAAAGTTCCTTTTTGAGCACACCGACCTTAGTACCCGGCTGGGTGATGTCAAGCAGTAGGGAAGGGTTGATTCCGAGACGCTCAAGCAGGTCTCTCTGGAAGTCCCTTGTGCGCGGGTTGATGAGGCCCGATGTGGACGCGTCGGTATATTCGCAGACCATCTTTCCGGTCAGCATATACGCCAGCAGGTCAGGCATAAAGAGGATCTTGTCGGTCTGAGGCAGCCTTGAACCGGCTTCCTTGCTTTGCGCGTAGAGCTGGAAGATGGTGTTGAAGTTCATTATCTGGACTCCGGTGACGGAGTAGAGCTCCTCGCGGGGGATGATTTCAAAGACCTCCTCAGGGATTCCGTCGGTGTAAGGATCCCTGTAAGCCCTTGGCATTCCGATGATTCCGCCGTCCTTGCCGATGTGGCCGAAATCCACGCCCCAGGTGTCGATACCGATCGATTCGATCTTCACGCCCATTCCGGCGACCTTTTTCAGAGCCGCTTTGAAGTGGTCGAAGAGGGAATTGATGTCCCAGTAATATTTCCCGTCTATCTCCTTGACGGCGTTCGGGAATCTATAGACTTCCTCTGAGGTAAGCTTATCGTTTTCGACAGTTCCGATGATGGCTCTGCCGCTCGTGGCTCCGAGATCAAATGCTAGAAATTTCATAAATTACGTGGCTTTTTTGTGCTTTACAAATTTTGTTTTTTTTCGCTGTTTTACCGCTGAATATTTTGATATTATAACTTGGAAATTTGATTGGGAATTATTTTTTGCTATATTTGTGACGCACAATTAGTAACAAAAGGTCTGCAAACTATGGCTTCGGTTCATCTCAAATATTTGGCGGTTAATCCTGTTGACCTCAAGTGGGGGACTGCCGTCAACTCGGTGGGTTTTCAGGAGATCGCTCCCGGAATGGACTATCCGCCTCGCAACCATCCGTCGCGCTATGTGTTTTCCGTCGCCAGCGGAAGGATTCTCCAGGAATATCAGCTCCTTTACATAACAGAAGGCAAAGGCCGGTTTTCCTGCGAGACCTTGGGACGGTCGAAGTCAATCCCGGTCAAAGGCGGGATGATGTTCCTGCTTTTCCCGGGCGAGTGGCATTCCTACTATCCTGACAAATCGACGGGGTGGAAGGAATATTGGATCGGCTTCAACGGGGAGTTCATCGACAATCTGATCAGGCAGGGCTTTTTCTCGAAGGACAGACCGCTGTTCAAGGTGAATATCCACGTGGACATAGTGAACCTCTACACTTCCGCGATCAACGCCGCCGTGGCTCAGGAGTCTGGTTTCCAGCAGGTTCTGGCCGGCATAGTGGACCGACTGCTCAGCCTCGCGTATTTCTACGACAGAAACTCGCAGTTCCAGGAGTCGGACACGGCGAACAAGATCAGTCAGGCGAAGGTGATGATCCACAGCCATTATATGACGATCTCTCCGGAGGAGGTGGCGGCGAAGCTGTGCCTGAGCTATTCCTCTTTCCGCAAGACTTTCAAGGAATATACCGGGTTCTCGCCGGCGAGGTTCATCAACGAGGTGCGGATGAGCAAGGCCAAGGAGTTGCTGACCAACACGACGATGAGCATCAAGGAGGTGGCCTACAATGTTGGCTACAACAATCATGACTATTTCTTCACCGCCTTCCGCCATATGACCGGCCAGACCCCCGCCGAATATCGCAACGCCACCCAGGTCGCCAAGTTGTAGGCTGTCCGTTCTTACGCATCTGCCTGAAACAGGTATGGTCCCTGAAAAATACCGGCCACATCCTTTGTCCGGCAATTATAGAGGTACGCTTGAATGTCATATTGAGAATGACTTCCTGTTGATATGGGTTGATGAAAGTGAACAAATCATCAAACTCGTCCGTCTTGGAAGCAATCCGGAACTTTTCGGATAATAATCACATCCGGAATCTCCTGTCTTTTTTTATAAAGGATACTATATAATAGTTGACTAACTTTTGTTTTGTAAATTATATAGGAGTTTTCCTTATGATGCTGATATTTAAGTAATTGTGATTCGTT
>ULVB01040743.1_pt1 | contig 10949 bp, 8 predicted proteins | sample 1959071 | NCBI WGS metagenome assembly ULVB01 (sample SAMEA4835776, study PRJEB28245) | human gut metagenome | biome: gut microbiome; material: fecal sample | place: Denmark | collected 2008 | reverse complement strand
TATTTTATTTTTCGTCGCGCACGGCAACAGAGTCCGCGGCGCAGAGCCACAGCATATTGCAATGGATAAAGGACATTTTCGGCGACAACGGCGTGACTGACTTCATAGTAAGGAAGTCGGCGCACTGCCTTGAATACACGGGGCTTTGCCTGCTGCTTAACTTTGCTTGGCTTTTTACACGCGGCAGGCGGTCAATGACAGTATCGGTGATATGCGCATCAATTTATGCAATAAGCGACGAGGTGCATCAAATATTTATTGACGGCAGATCGTGCGAGTTGAGAGATTGGGCTATCGACACCGTGGGTGCAATTTTGGGGGCAATAGGCTTTTTGGTGATATACCTGATTATTGATGCGATAATAAAAAAATACAAAAGCGCATTGACAACCGAGTGATTTGGTAATAAAATAACATAATGCATATTATTAAAGATTTACATATTTTAAGGAGAAGAAAAATGAATGTATTGGTATTTGATACAGAAGAACAAATCGGCGTAGCTGCAGGATATTATATGTGCGGTCAGGTTTTGCAAAAGCCGAATTCTGTTTTGGGACTTGCAACAGGCTCGACACCGCTCAAGCCCTACAAGCATATGATAGAGCTTTATCAGCAGGGCGCAGTTGATTTTTCAAAGGTAACAACATTCAACCTTGACGAATACTGCAAACTTGATGTTAAAGATAAAAACTCATATCACAAATTTATGCACGAAAATCTTTTTGACCATATCAATATTCCCGAGGAAAACATTAATTTTCTTGACGGCAACGCAAGCGATATGGACCAAGAGTGCAAGAATTATGAAGAAAAAATCAAAAAAGCAGGCGGCATTGATATTCAGCTTTTGGGCATAGGCTCAAACGGTCACATTGCATTCAACGAACCTGAAGACGCATTCCAACGCTGGAGCCATGTTGTAGCGCTTAAGGAGTCTACAATTCAGGACAACAGCCGTTTCTTTAATTCTATTGAAGAAGTGCCGACACATGCGGTAACAATGGGTATCGGCTCAATTATGCAGGCAAAGAGAATACTCATTATCGCGCTCGGCGAGCATAAGGCAAAGGCTGTTAAACAGCTTATCGACGGAAATGTAACACCGTGGTGCCCTGCTTCTGTTCTTCAGTTCCACACAGATGTTACATTAATGCTTGACAAAGGGGCAGCATCATTGCTGTAAGATGATTATGAAAAAAGTAAGAATTTTATTAAGTTTGGTTTTGGCGGCTGTAATTTGCATTTCATTTGCGGGATGCAAATCGAATAAGGATGACAGCGCCGACACAAGCCAATCCACTACGCAATCCGCTGCAACAGAAAGCACAAACAACGGCACAACAGCCGCTTCGACGCCGGTTGAAAGCACAGACACAACCGAGCAAAGCAGTACAAGTACAACGAAAAAACAATCGACAACGAAAAAAGCACAAAAGACAACCGCTCCGGCTGACAGCGACAACAAGTCGCCGATAACGGTTAACCAAGCACTTGATATTCTTGACAACGATTTTTACGGCAAGGGATACCAAGTTAACGCAACGGTTAAAGAGGGCGGCTATCAATATTTTTCGGTATATGACAAAAACGGAAACAAATATGCCTCCGTTAAAGTTGATTTGAGCACGGCAGATGCTGTTGAAACACTTACAAATTCAAGCGGTGCGCCTAACACATTCAACTTATATTCAATCTCATAGGAGGAGAACAATGGCAGATAAGGAAAAATTTTATATAACAACGGCTATCGCATACACATCGCGCAAGCCGCATATCGGCAACAGTTATGAAATAGTTTTGACCGACGCAATCGCAAGATTTAAGAGATTGCAGGGATACGATGTTTTTATGCTCACGGGAACGGACGAGCACGGTCAAAAGATTGAGGAATACGCAAAAAGCGCAGGCGTTACGCCGAAGGAATATGTTGACAAGGTTTCGGGCGAAATCCGCTCGATTTGCGACCTTTTGAACACAAGCTATGACAAATTCATCAGAACTACCGACGAATATCATGAAAAAACGGTTCAAAAGATTTTCAAAAAACTTTATGACCAAGGCGATATTTACAAGGGACATTACGAGGGAATGTACTGCACCCCGTGCGAATCGTTTTGGACGGAAAGCCAGCTTGTTGACGGAAAGTGCCCCGACTGCGGCAGAGAGGTTAAGCCTGCCAAAGAGGAGGCATATTTCCTTAGACTTTCAAAATATCAAAAACAGCTTGAGGATTTCATCGAAAGCAACGAAAACTTCATTTACCCCGAGGCACGCAAAAAGGAAATGCTCAACAACTTCATTAAGCCCGGACTTCAGGACCTTTGCGTAAGCCGTACGAGTTTTAAGTGGGGCATCCCCGTTACATTTGACGACAAGCATGTAATCTATGTTTGGATTGACGCGCTTTCAAACTATATCACCGCATTGGGATATGACCCGGACGGCTCGTCAGACCTTTACAAAAAATATTGGCCTGCCGATGTTCACATTATCGGCAAGGATATTGTGAGATTCCACACCATTTATTGGCCGATTATGCTTATGGCTCTCGGCGAGCCGCTTCCAAAGCAAGTTTTCGGTCACCCGTGGCTTTTGTTTGGCGAGGACAAGATGTCGAAATCGCGCGGCAATGTTATTTATGCCGACGACCTTGTTGATTTGCTCGGTGTTGACGCCGTAAGATATTATCTTGTATCCGAAATGCCGTATGCCAATGACGGTTCAATCACTTATGAAACCATTATCGAAAGATACAACAGCGACCTTGCAAACACATTCGGCAATCTTGTTAACAGAACGATTGCAATGCAAAACAAATATTTTGACGGCATAATTCAGGAGCCGACCGACAGTGAGAGCGTTGACGATGAGCTTAAGGCGTTTGCGCTTGAAACTGTTAAAAAGATTGAAAAATGCTTTGAAACATACAGAGTTGCAGACGCTGTTGAGGCTGTTCTCAACCTTGCAAAGCGCTCAAACAAATACATTGACGAAACAATGCCGTGGGCGCTCGCAAAAGATGAGAACAAAAAGGCAAGACTCGGCACGGTGCTTTACAACCTGCTTGAGGCTATCAGATATATTGCAATTTTGCTCACTCCGTTTATGCCGCAAACAGCAGAAAAGATTTTTGAGCAAATGAACTGCGACATTAAGGATTATGACTCGATGAATACTTTCGGCGCACTCAAAGCCGGAACAAAAGTTAACGAGGCACAGGCACTTTTTGCAAGAATCGACTCTGAAAAAATGCTTGCGGAGATTGCACAAAAGCAAGAGGAAGCCGCAAAGAAGGAAGAGGCGGCAAAGCCGAAAGAAATCGAAGGACTTGCACAAATCGCGATTGACGATTTTGCAAAGGTTGAACTTCGCGTTGCAAAAATCACTCAATGCGAGCCGGTAAAGCGAGCTAAAAAGCTCCTCAAGCTTCATGTTGACGACGGCACAGCCGAGGGCAGACAAATTGTGTCCGGCATCGCTCCGTGGTACACACCGGACGACCTTATCGGCAAAAGCGTAATCATTGTTGCAAACCTTAAGCCGGCAAAGCTCTGCGGCGAGGTCAGCAACGGAATGCTCCTTGCAGGCGATGTTGACGAAAATGATGTTAAGGTTGTTTTTGTTTACTCAATTCCTGCCGGAACAAAATTGAGATAATCAAATAAATAATAAAGGGTAGGTATTCCTGCCCTTTTGCTTTATAAGTGAGAATATCATGGAACAAAAATTTGAAAATATTTTTGACACACACTCGCACTATGACGATGATAAATTCGACAGCGACAGATTTTCGCTTTTAAAATCGCTCAAAGGCAAGGGCGTTTGCAATGTTGTAAGTTGCGGATGCGACATAAACAGCACAAAATTCAATCAACTTTTGGCGCAAAAATTTGATTTTGTATATTTTGCCGCAGGTCTGCACCCCGAAAATCTCGAGGGATGTACCGAGAGTGACATTGATGAAATCGCAAAAATCGCCGCCGATGAAAAATGCGTTGCAATAGGCGAAATCGGGCTTGATTATTATTGGATGAGCTCCACAAAGGAAAAACAGCGCGAGTTTTTCACAAAGCAAATCGAACTTGCAAAATCACTCGATATGCCGATTATTGTGCATGACAGAGATGCGCACGGCGACACGGAACACATTTTGCGCAAAATGCAACCGAAGGGCGTTGTGCACTGCTTCAGCGGCTCAAAAGAAATGGCGCGCGAAATAATCAAAATCGGTATGTATATCGGGCTCAACGGAGTTGCAACCTTTAAAAACGCGCGCAAAAGCCTTGAAGTTGTTAAGGAAATTCCGCTTGAACGGCTTGTGCTTGAAACCGATTGCCCATATCTTGCGCCGGAGCCGCACCGCGGAAAGCGCAACGATTCATCATACATTCCCTATATAGCGATGAGAATAGGCGAGGTACTCAATATGGATGCACAGGAAATATTGAACATAACGACACAAAACGCCAAAAGGCTATACGGCTTGGAATAAATTTGCTTGCTGTAGGCTGTTGAGAAAGATTCTGAATTTTGTTTTCTTGCGAACTTTGCTGTACGACGGTACCGCTTGTGAGCAAAAAACGAAAAATGCCAAAAGCGCCGTAAACTTGATGTTTACGGCGCTTTTTGTTTCTATTTGAATGCGATAAATTGCAGTTTTCTCCATTTGCACAAGAAAAAGCATTAAACGGCTAAACTTATCTTGGCGTGTTTCAGGAGCTTTATCAACAGTCTAACGGTCGGGAACACAGACTTGTTCCCGACCGTTTTATTTCAATAGACTATTTTGTTTTTACAGACACAGCCTTGGACCACGATGAATAGTAATACGCCTTGCCGACTTTTTTGTATGTTCTGACACGGACATAATACTTTTTCTTCTTCGACAGCTTTTTGACGGTAGCCGATGTTGTCGAATTTTTTGAAACGGAAACGTTTTTTGCGCGTTTGAATTTACTGCTTGTCGAATATTGGATTTGGTAGCCGGTTGTTTGTGAGGACTGCTTTTTCCATTTGACATAGAACGCCTTTGACTTTGCCTTAATTGATGAAATCGAGGTGCCTTTTGGAACAATAGTGTATTTAACACTGAATGTGCCCTTGTAGCCGTTTCTGAATCTGATTTTGATTGTGTAAGAGCCGACATTTTTCATACCCTTTGGATATGAAACAGTGTAGTAATATGGGTTAACTGTTTGGTTCTTGTTGTTTTTAACAGTGACGGACGGCTTTTTGACCTTTCCGTTATAAACATATTTTGTCGATGACAAAACGACCCTGCTCTTTGAAGTCGGCTTGATATAATTGATTGTCGGCGAATTGATAACAAATTTGAGTTTTGCCCTGCCTTTACATCCGTTTATACCCTCAATCACAACCTCGCCGGTGCCGACCTTTGTGTTGTTTGCATATGACACAATTTTGTAATCCGTGCCCTGCACGAGCGTTTTGTCGAGATTGTCAAACTTTGTGGGCTTAACGGCAGAACCGTTATAATAATACTTATTTTTTTTGTTGCTGTCGGCATACTGACCGTTCAGCGACGAAATATCATATTTTGAAATACGATAGTTAAATGTTGTACTTTTGCCGCCGATGAGATTTTGACTGTTGTTGAGAGCAACGAGTTTTGCCGTCAAATCCGTTTCATACGCCGATTTAGGAAGAACAATATCGTAGTCCTTGCCGTAATACAGTCTTACAGAGCCTACGTCAACATAAGGCATACATGACTTGATATATTCATCCATATTAGCAACGCCGTTTTGCTTTAAAATCGGTTGCGGATAATATTTGCAATTTTTTGTGCCTGCAATTTTTAGCACCGACAAATCAGCCTTGCCGACAGTGAATTTAAATGAAAATGAGCCGCTGTAATTATTTTTGTATTTAACGGTGACATCGTATGTACCCATATCGCATATAGCGGACGGTTTGGAATCTTTTGTAATTATAAGGTCAAAATCACTGCCGTTGTCGAGAGGATTATCGTAGCCGTCGGTAATTTTTATCTGCGGCATTATTTCCCTGCCGATATAGCCGCTTTCAGTTTGAATTTGACAATCATAACTGCCGACATCGGACATATCAAGCGGAGTTATTTTGAAATTTACGGAATAATCGTGATTTTCGCTGTCGCCGTTAATATAAATCGGATATGTGCCGACAGAGGTTGCCTTGACATTTTGAGCCGAATATTCCCTGCTCGGGCAATCCGAGCCGGAACGATTGACAAGATAAGGAATGAACACCGTGTATTCAGACGCCTTGCCGTTATAATCAAATCCGGCAACATTTTGGTATTGAATTTTGCCGTTTTCATCGAGCATAATACGCTGTGAATCGCTGTTTGCCGAGGCGTTTTGAAGAATAAAAACATATTTAACGCCGTCTGAATACTCTGCCCTGCGGCGAACGATAAATTTTGCATTTTCGTCTATATTTGCATTCGCCAAATCAGCTGATGGAATTGAATAATCGTTTAATGATGATACATTTTCGGCACTGTACCAATCATAAAGCTGTTTGATGGCGGCATTTTGAGCGGTATATGCCTGCTGATGATTTTTGATGCCGAAATTTGTATTAACAGTGCCGCAAAGGAAATAATCGTAATTATTAAAATCAATTTCTTTATATGATTTTTGCGATGCGAATGTTGTATCGACCTGATACCACTTTTTTCCGCTTCCGTCATCAAGACAAACATAATTCCACTCGTGGGCATCCGACTGTCTGCCCGACGATGCATCAAAATCGCCGTCAACTATGCGGCATTGAATACCGTTGAATGTGCAAAGATAGCAAAACAGTTTTGAATATCCCTCACACACGGCAAGCCCCTGATTGTATGCCGAAACGATTTTTTCGCCGTTTAATGACGATTTTGCGGTCAAATCGAGCTTTGCCGAATTTGATTTAAGATTACCGCTTGAATCATACGATAAAAGATTGCCGCAAAGTGCGCCGTAGGCGGAGTGTGCAATTCTGTATCTGTCTGACGAAGACGAATATTTGCCGCCGAAAACATCATGATCATACGTTGCATTTCTGACAATAAAATCGTAAATCACTTTTACTTTGTCATAATCCGACATTGACGATGTGAGATATGACGACGAAAAGTTCTTTGCAAAGCCGAGCAAATACTGCTCCTCTTCGGCGGTTGACGAATATTCTATTTTGCCGAAAGTGACGCTGAAGGTGTAATACCTTTCATTTGAACCGCTCGGCTCATCGCCCTCCGACAAATATGTGCCGACATTAATATCAGCGCTCAAATCAGTGATTTTATAAAGATAATCGCCGCCGACAGAACCGTTTTGTGATTCATAGGTGAATATATCGTGCTGAATATCATCGACGAGCTTATCTGCTGCCGCCTCGCGCTGGCCGTCGATTTGAGTATTGTATTTATACTCCGTATCGGTAGTGGCAAAGCGATACTGCTCAATTTTGTTGCTGTGGGAGATAAGCCGAGACTGAAAATATTTTATCATTTCGTCATAATCGGTATTAAACGAAATATACTCATTATCCGAAAAGCGATAATAAAGTCCGTTGCTGACATACGGCAAATTTTGTGCGGCAAAACACGAAAACGGCACAGACATTGCAAAGGCAAGAGTCAGCAAAATGCAAATAATTTTTTTGATCGAATTTTTCATATGCAACCTCCCTTTTTAGTATTTATATAATTATAATATCATCAATATTCAGAATTTTCAATTAGGATAATTACCAATATTAATGAGGGCAATTTGTGTAAATTGAAAAACGCAGCACAGCAAATGACTGCACTGCGTATAATCGCACTGAATATTCACTTTTTCGGTGAGGCAATTATAAAACATTATCCGAAATCCACAAAAGAATATCGGCATAGACCTCGTCCCTATTCGTTTCGTTCAGAATTTCGTGGCGCGCGCCGTTATAAAGCTTTGCTGTAACATTTTTATGTGCCGTTGCTTTAAGCTTATTTTCAATTTCTACAACGCCTTTGGAATAATCACAAACGGGGTCGTCTGCTCCGCTGATAACAAGAATCGGTAAATTTTTTGGCACTCTTGCATACCAATCGTCAAGATTTGCTTTGATATTGAGTTTTACAAGGTCATTCATACCCTGTGCAGAAAATAAAAAGCCGCAATATTCATCATTGATGTATTTATCAACAACAGAATTATCCCTTGTCAGCCAATCAAATGCAGTGCGCTTTTCAAATTTATCGTTATATGAACCGAATGTCATTTTGTCAAGAAGAGCAACCTTCTTTTTATAGCCCGTAACCTTGGCGATAAGTGACGAAACAAAATCGCCGACCCCTGCAATCGGATTTGAACCGCCGGTGCCCATATAAATCGCGCCGTCAAAGCCTGCATTCGGATACCATGCGGTATAGCAACGAACGATAAACGAACCCATGGAATGGCCCATAATAACAAGCTTTTTGTCAGGATAATCAGTCTTGGCAATCTTTACCACGCTGTCAAAATCCTTGACAAGTGCCTTGTATCCGTCCTTTTTGCCGAAATAACCGGTCAAATTCTTATCGTTGTTTGACTTGCCGTGATTTGCCATATCGTGCATATAAACGGCAAAACCGTTTGATGTGAGAAACGAAACAAAATCGCGGTATCTCTCCTGATGCTCCGCCATGCCGTGATGAATTGCAATGACAGCCTTAACCGCATCGTCATCGGGAGTATAACGCCAGCCGTAAATATCACAAACACCGGTTGCGGATTTGAAAGTAAACTCTTTAGTTTTCATAAAATCACCCTAAAAAAAGAAGCGGGCAATGCCCGCCTCAAAAATAACAAATATTATTTTTCCTCACTGTTTAACACTGAGGTGCAGTTGGGACATCTCACTGCATCAATATTAATTTCCGTTTTACAGAAGGGGCAAATTTTTGTAGTAGGTGCCTCCTCCTTTTCATCGCTCTTCGGCTCAAGCTTTTTGCCGAGAGCAACAGCCTTATTGACTATTTTTACCATAACAAAAATGATAAGTGCCATGATAAGAAAATTGATTATCGCAGAAATAAATGCGCCGTAATCTATGTAATTTTCGCCGACAAGGTGGATTTTGCCCTGAACCTCCGCACCGCCGATACAGTTGATAAGCGGCTTGATGATATTGTCGGTAAGCGAGGTGACGATTGACGAGAATGCGCCGCCTATGATAACGCCTACGGCAAGGTCCATAACATTGCCTTTTGAAATAAACTCCTTAAATTCCTGCAAAAACTTTTTCACTTTTTTGCTCCTCCGTTTTACACTTGTCTATTATTGTATCATAAACTAAAGCGAAAATCAACAGTGTATCAATCATCTACACCCGTAAAATCAAATGCGGGGATATATGATTTATCGGCAGAGTTGAGTTCCTGCACAAATATTTTTTCACAGCCTTTATTGATTGCGTATGTCAAAACCTTATTGTATTCGCGCTTTGTAATTTTTCTGTCGATTTCCTTAAACGCCGACAAATCGCCGCACGGAACATACTGTGCCATAAGCGAAATAAATGCATTTGGAAAATTATCGGTCAAATAATCAACCGCCTCAAGAGATGAGTTTGTGTTTGACGGCAAAATCAAATGACGAATGACAACGCCCTTTTTCATCAAGCCCTTTTCATCAAATTCACACCTTGGCTGCTGACGATACATTTCGGCTAACGCAGCCTTTGCCGTTTCGGGATAATCCGCAGCCTTTGAATAGCGCAACGCTTTATCCGAGCGTGTATATTTAAAATCGGGCAAATAAATATCGACAAGACCATCAAGCATTTTGAGCGTTTCGACGCTGTCATATCCGCTTGTATTGTAAACAATCGGTACAGGTGATTTCCATTTTGACAACACCGATGCAAGGCGGCACGCATAGTGGCTCGGATTGACAAGATTTATATTGTGCGCACCCTGAGATATTAATTTTTCAAAAATCGAAACAAGCTTTTCATCGCTGATTTCGACGCCTTTATTTTCGCGGCTGATTTCATAATTTTGGCAAAAAACACAGCGCAGATTGCATCCGCTGAAAAACACCGTGCCGGAGCCGTTTTCGCCGCTGATGCACGGCTCCTCCCAAAAATGGAGTGCGGCACGCGAAACACGAAAGTGCTGCGGACTTTTACAAAAGCCGAGTGTGCTTTCCCTGTCTGTATTACATTTGCGCGGACATTGATTACAAATCATAGCAGTGCCTTATAAATATCGCTCTTTTTGAACGGCGTTGAGGCGGCAATCTCCTTTGCGGCGGCGTTTATGCTTAAACCGTCATCCACAAGCGACTGCGCCATTTTAACGGCGTTGTCAAGAGTAATATCCTCTTTTTTCTCTTTTTTACCTGCTATCACAAGCACATATTCGCCCTTCGGTTTTTCCGTTTCATACATTGCGACAGCTTGAGAAAGCGTTGTTTTAATTACTTCTTCGTGGATTTTTGTAATCTCGCGTACAATTGCAATTTCTCTGTCACCGAGGTATTTATAAAGGTCGGCAAGCGTGTTGCAAAGTTTGTGCGGTGCCTCATAAAAAACCATCGTTCTGCGCTCGTTCACAATATCCTCAAGATGCTCGCGGCGCGATTTTTTGCTGACGGACAAAAAGCCCTCAAATGTAAATCTGCCGACTTCCATGCCCGAAAGTGCAAGCGCGGTTGCAAAGGCGGTCGGTCCCGGAACGGACTCGACGGGAATTGACAGCTCGTGACAAAGGCGTACCAAATCCTCGCCCGGGTCGGAAATGGCAGGCATTCCGGCATCGGTGACGATTGCACAATTCTCACCCGATTGAATCCTTGCGGCGATTATTTCGCCCCTTTGGCGTTTGTTATGCTCAAAATAGCTGATCATTTCCTTTTTTATTCCAAAATGATTTAAAAGTTTGAGTGTTACCCTTGTGTCCTCGGCGGCAATAAAATCAACCATGCCGAGCA
>ULVB01049682.1_pt1 | contig 10954 bp, 8 predicted proteins | sample 1959071 | NCBI WGS metagenome assembly ULVB01 (sample SAMEA4835776, study PRJEB28245) | human gut metagenome | biome: gut microbiome; material: fecal sample | place: Denmark | collected 2008 | reverse complement strand
ATTTACCGGGAATAAACAGAAGGAGACCAGCATGAAGGAAATATAACATTTAATTCTGCAATACAAGGATTTATCTGCGCCGTTTCAGTCCGTGTTCCTTATAATACCTGTCTTTATCCTCATACATCAGGCGCTCCGATTCGTTTAAAAGCAGATCAATATCCTTAGGACCGCGTTCTTTCCATATCATGCCAACCGCCATCGTAACCTGATGTTCTTTCATATCCATGCGCAGTTTCTCAACGTGTTCCCTCAGGTCTTTTTCCTCAATTCCAAGACAAAGTACTAAAAATTCATCGCCGCCGATCCGATACAGACCATACCCCTTAAATACACCCGCTAAGCACTCACATGCCCTGATGATCAACCGGTCTCCGGCTTCATGCCCCTGCTCATCATTGACCTTTTTCAGCCCTGTGATATCGCAGTACACTACACCGATCTGTTCCCCATTCCACTCATGCTCCACAAACCAGTCGACCGCATAACGATTGCCAAACTGAGTGAGCTGGTCACGATAACTCATGCGTTCTAACTGACGGAGCAGATTTCTTCTCCGAATGGAGGAAACAATAAAAGATCCCATGATATGAAGCATATCGGAAACATAATCTAATGATTCTGCCGGTGGATTATCCACTCCGTAAAATCCAATGATCTTTTTCTCCCAATAAAGTGGAACAACCACCAGTGAATGGATATCCTGACGTTTCAGATTCTTATACTGTTCCGAATCTTCCTCTCTGATGTTCTCCAGATTTTCAATTACAATGTTTTTATCTTCTTGAAAATTCCGATACCAGTTGGCACATAATTCTGGTGGAAGGTTCTGTAAATTATCTTTCTCCGGCTTGATTCCATTTGCAACCCACTCGTAAGTGTTGTCATCGCACCCATTCTCATTATGCTCAAAAATATATGTTCTCTCTCCATCTAATGCCTTTCCTATATATTCCAGAATGATGTCCAGCGATTTATCCGCAGAAGATGTTCCAAGGGCAAGACGCAGTCCCTCATTAACGATTTTTTCCAGTTTTTCGTAGCGGCGTACCACATTTTTCTGATGTTCCTGAGAACTTATATTCAGAGCAATCTCTATTCTATATCGTCTGCCATTGTCCTCCACAACAGTATCCTTAATTTTAAAGTATTTATTTAAAAGCGGGTTAAAATACCGCCACTCCTTAAACTGTCCCTCCTGCAGTTCATCATTATTGCAGATCGTACAGGGCAGGCTTGAATTCTGAAGCAATTCATAACATTTTTTGCCGGCAAGTTCTTCTTTTGAATGTATCCCATAAGTATCTCTCATCTTTTTATTCATATAAACCAGTTCATGGGTATCCGCATCTGCAACATAAACATATTCATTCATATTTTCAAAAAAATTCCAGATTCTTTCCATACCATTCCCCATTTCGTGCTTTTTTATAAAAACAATATTCTCATTCCTGACAAGCCTGAATACAAACTTATTATCTATTATAACTCAAAATTCGACAATATACAGTATTTTCTTTCGATTTGCAGCATCAAAACACTGTTTTTTTTCATTCAGGGCGACAGAAAGGAACCCAAAACATTCATTTTATTGATTTATCCAAGGATCTCTGCTAAATCTGCTTCCGGTGTCGTAATCGGTGCAATGCCGTAATTTTCTACCAGATAATTTAAAATATTCGGTGAGATAAATGCCGGCAGTGTCGGTCCGAGTTTTATATTTTTGATACCAAGGTGGAGCAGTGTCAGTAAAATACAGACTGCTTTCTGCTCATACCAGGAAAGAACCATGGAAAGCGGCAGTTCATTGACTCCACATTCAAATGCCTCGGCAAGTGCTACTGCAACACGGATCGCACTGTAAGCATCGTTACACTGTCCCATATCAAGGATTCTTGGCAATCCGCCGATCGTTCCAAGATCAAGATCGTTAAAGCGGTATTTTCCACATGCAAGTGTTAAGATCATGGTATCCTTTGGCGTCTGTTTTACAAACTCTGTATAATAATTTCTTCCCACACGGGCGCCATCACAGCCTCCTACCAGGAAGAAATGGCGGATATCACCGGATTTTACGGCTGCGATCACCTGATCTGCCACGCCGAGTACCGTTCCGTGTCCAAATCCTGTCATAACCTTTGTTCCACCGTTGATTCCGGTAAATGCAGTATCCTCTTTGTAACCGCCAAGCTCTAACGCTTTTTTGATGACCGGTGTAAAATCCTTATCCTCTCCAATGTGAACCATTTCAGGATAAGATACTACCTCCGTTGTAAACACGCGGTCCGCATAACTCTCTTTGACCGGCATCAGACAGTTTGTCGTATAAAGAACCGGTGCAGGGATATTTGCAAACTCCTTCTGCTGATTCTGCCATGCAGTACCAAAGTTGCCTTTTAAATGTGGGTATTTCTTTAATTCCGGGTAGGCATGTGCCGGCAGCATCTCGCCGTGGGTATAAATGTTGATTCCCTTATCTTTTGTCTGCTCTAACAACAGTTTTAAGTCATAAAGGTCATGACCGGTAATGACGATAAACGGTCCCTTTTCCACCATCAGAGGAACTTCCGTCGGTACCGGGGTTCCAAAAGTTTCTGTGTTGGCACGGTCTAACATTTCCATGCAGGTAAGGTTTACTTTTCCTGTCTCAAGCACGAGTGGAAGCAGATCTTCCATCTCGAAATCTTCTCCGACTGCAAATAATGCACGGTAGAAAAAGTCGTTTACTTCCTCATTTGTATAGCCGAGTACCATGGCATGATAAGCGTATGCTGCCATACCGCGGATTCCGAATAAGATCAGGGATTTTAAGGAACGGATATCCTCATCTGCCTCCCACATCCGCTTCATATCATAATCGCTGGTATTGCCGCACGGTGACATGCAGGCTGCACATCCCGGCACCACTCTTCCTTTTTCTTCCCGGACACGGGCGATCATCTCACGCAGTGTCTCATCATTAAAATTCACATTCGTGATCGTTGTGAATAAACCTTCTATTATAATGTGGTCTGTCTGCTCTGTCTTTGGATTATTCATGCAGGCATGTGCAAGTCCCACAAGTGCTCCTGTCAGTTCATCCTGTAAATCCGCTGTCACGCTTTTCTTTCCACACACGCCGGCTGCCCCTGTACATCCACTGCATCCCGCTGTCTGCTCACACTGAAAACAAAACATATGATTCTCCCTTCTACTATCCTTCTTTTTAATCTAAAATTTTTCCGTCAATTGAGATCGTTACAACATTCCATGGAATGAATTTTCCACTGTTCTTTAATGCGGTCACTGCTGCATGTTCCAGTCCGCCACAGCAAGGCACTTCCATTCGAACGACCGTCACGCTCTTGATATCATTATTTCTGATGATCTCCGTCAGCTTCTCACTGTAATCCACGTCATCTAATTTCGGGCATCCGATCAGTGTCACTTTTCCACGGATAAAATCCTGGTGGAAACTGCCGTATGCGTATGCGGTACAGTCTGCCGCGATCAGAAGTTTTGCCCCGTCAAAATAAGGCGCATTGACCGGTGCAAGTTTGATCTGTACCGGCCACTGACGCAATTGGGAACTGACCGGTGAACCTGCATTCTGATTTTCTTCTGCAGGTTTTCTTTCAAGCTGGCGCATTCTTGAACCCGGGCATCCGCCAACCGGTGCCTGTCCCATCGCCTGCATTTTTTTCTTTTTATTTTCCTGTACGGCTGCCTCATCATAAGCTGCTGCCTCACGCTCGATAAAAGAGATCGCTCCGACCGGACAGTTTGGCAGACAGTCGCCAAGTCCGTCACAGTAATCATCACGGAGCAGTTTTGCCTTTCCGTCCACGATGCCGATCGCGCCCTCGTGGCATGCCTCCGCACAAATTCCACAACCGTTACATTTTTCTTCGTCTATCTGGATCACTCTGCGTACCATATGAATTCCTCCTGTTTTCCGCTTCCATTTTCTTTTTCTTTCGTTCTGTTCACAGGTTACTGTTCACAGATTCAGGCTACTCATCCTGTCATCTGTGCCCTTGACATTACTCGTACACTATACTAGAATTTTTTTCAAAAGTATGTTGTCATAACAACATTTTTAAAAATTTTTGAAAAAAGAAGGTTTTCTTTTATGGATTATCAGTTTTTAAGTCAGACAATGCTGTTTTCGGGCGAATCGCCGGAAGAAATCAAAGAAATGCTCTCCTGCCTCGGTGCAGTCACAAGAAGCTACGGAAAAGGTGAGATCATCTATCATGCCGGAGAATGCGTGCATTCGATGGGACTGGTGCTCTCCGGAAATGTTCAGATTGAAAGTGATGATGTCTGGGGAAATCACAGTGTACTAGATGACATAACTCCCGGCTTTTTCTTCGCCGAAACTTATGCGAGTCTGTCAAAAGAACCTCTGATGGTCAATGTGGTCTCTGCGGCTGCAAAGACCGAAGTGTTATTTTTAAATATAGGACGGCTGCTTACCACCTGTACGAACAGCTGCACACATCACAACCGCCTGGTCCACAATTTGTTTTTTATTTCGGCACGGAAAAATCTGCTGCTTTCGCGCAGAATCTTCCACACCACACCAAAGTCAATCCGCGGGCGGCTGCTCTCTTATCTGTCTGCGCAGTCTGCTGCCGCAAACAGTCTTGATTTTACAATTCCGTTTAACAGACAGCAGCTCGCAGACTACCTGAATGTAGACCGCAGTGCACTTTCTGCAGAACTCTCAAAAATGCAGCGGGAGGGTCTCCTTACAACGGAGCGCAATCATTTTACCCTCTGCGAAAATCCTTTAGAATCTTAAACCATATGTACGCAGTACCAGTCTTCATCCACCTGTCTCACTTCTTCTCCGACAGAAACGATCGGATGATCCATATCGTTTAATGGGATATATTCCACGCACCCTTCCCTGCCGTCTGACATGATGACCTGCTGTTGTCTGTATACTTTTACCATATTTTTAATAAATATATTGAGAAGATTCTGGTCAATTCCTTTGCTGCCCTCGGTTACAAACCATTGCAGTACATCAAACGGAATCTTCTCTTTTTTGTAACTGCGTGCAGAAAGCATCGCATCATAAATATCAGAAATCGTTGTAATCCTTGCAAAATAAGAAATAGATTCTGCCTTTAAGCCGTCCGGATAACCTTTTCCATCCAGCTTTTCATGATGCCAGCGTACCGCATAGCGTACATCCTCGCTGATATCATCCCCAAGCAGTTCAAAAGAATATAGCGGATGTCTTTTCATAACCTCAAATTCTTCCGGTGTCAGTTTCCGCGGTGCATTTAATATTTCTTCCGGGATCTTCGTCTTTCCGATATCATGCAGCACACCTGTTAAAATCAGACTCCGGATATCTTTTTCATCGAGTCCTAACCACTGTCCCATGATCCCGTTTAAAAGTGCAACGTTTAGGGAATGTCTCTGTAATGCCTCGTCAACCGGTCTTGGCACGGTAATACACTGGAAAATCTCCCCGGCATCCACGGATACCATTCTGCCATATACTTTCTCCATCATGCCTTCCACTTCAGCATGATTGACAAACATCGCATTTTTACTCATCTGAAGCACATGATCGATGCCTTTGCGCAGTTCTGTATACCCGGTCCTGTTTTCCAACATTTTCTGCTGTATTTCAGCCGGACGGTCTTTTCCCTTCATGATATACTCATAAGATCCGCGGAATGTTGTAATATAATTGTTGCCATCACTGAAATTGATCAGTTTATCAAGTTTGCTTTTCGTGATAACTTCTCCGCTTGGCACTAAAAGTACGCTTCCATTATAATTGTAAAGATTATCTGATAAAACAAGTCCCTCCCACAAATACTCCATCGGTACTTTTTCGAGACGTTCTGTTTTTTCGTATTTTGCCATAACCGGTACTAGACCTCCTTGTCAACCTTGATTCCTTTTAAATCTGCCTCTAAAACCTTCATGCTGCTTTTAATGTCATCAAGTCCCTGCTCCACACCGTTCATCTGCTTATGTTCTGTCGTGAGTGTCAGCATCTCATCTAACTTCATATCCGGTGCCTCATGTCTCTGCTGTTTTTCCTTTGCACGGTCCACAGCCTCTTTGGTGCCCTCGATCAGAGCTTTTTCTACCGCACGTTTTTCCTCTAAGGCATCTAAACGTTCCTGACGCTTTTCTTTTTCGTCTGCGACATCCTTTGCATCCTCTTTTGCCTCTTCCATCTTCTCATCAATGCCATCTTTCACATCAGAGACAAGCATGGAGACCACATCATCGTTTGCAGCATCCATGATAACATCGGCAGCATTTTTCGCATCCACCATTCCATGCGTCTTTAATTTTTCGATCATAATACGCTTCACATTGCCGACGGCAGCCTGCATTCCACTGGTTGTATCGCGGATCGTAACCTTTTCTTCTACCGCCTGGGCATGGATCTCAAGTGCCCGTTTCTGGTACTCTGTGAGTGGCTGCTTATCGATCTCATTTAACTTTTTCCACTCATCCCTAGTCAGTTTCTCACCCACACCGCGCCTGTATTCCTGTCTCTTTTCCAACAGGTTTAAATCCTGCTGTTCTTTGGAATCATCTGCTACGTTGCACTGTTCCTTCAATGTTTTTTCCTGGTCTTCATAACCGGCAAGTGCCTTCTTTGCCTCCGTCCGCTGTGCGTCTAATTCCGCATAGCGTTGTCTTTGCGATGCGACCGTTTTTTCCACAGCCTGGTCGTTATCCCACGCATCTTTCACCAGTTTTAAGGCACTTTTCTGTGCCATCTTTTTTCGCTGTTCGATCTGATTTTTTGTTGTCAGTACCGGACTTCCCGCAAAAAATACGCTTTTTCCCTGTTTATTTGCCTGCTCTGCTTTGTGCCCTGCCGCTGTATTCTGTACATTTGAAAAACCGTTTGCATTGATCGATAAATTCATAAACTCATTCCCCATTTATTGCATCCGTGAAAATCGATTCCTTTATAAATGTATCGGCATTTTTTTCTGTCACATTAATCAGAAATCAGGATCTGCCGCACTTTTGCCAGATCCATCTGCATCAGCACATGATCTGCGTCCGGTTTCTTCTCTGTGTCCGGTGAAATATTTGAATGAATGTAGAATGTATGCAGTCCGACCTCTTTTGCTCCTTTGATATCACTGACCGCATCGTTTCCGATCATAATACTCTCTTCCGGCAAAATGTGATGTTTATCCAGCAAAAGATGAAAGAAACGCGTATCCGGCTTTTTCACTTTGCACGAGGATGACAGAAAGATATCATCAAAATAAGGCTCCAGTCCCAGAAGTTTCAATTCATACGCCGTAAAAATACGCTGTGCATTCGAAAGCAGATATACTTTTTTTCCTGTTTCACGCAATGCCGCAAGAAGTTCCTTTGCCCCGTCATAAAGTCTGATATATTCTGTGGAAAGGATCCGGAAAAACTGTCCAGCATGAATGGCAAGTTCTATGTCTGCCTGTACCCCTTTTTTCTGAAACAATGCAAGAAAAACCTCCTCGATCTCGATCTCTGGATGTGCTTCATGTGCATCGTCTTTTTTCATGGCTGCATCAGATCCCACCCCCTGCCGCAATGCATCCTCTTTCTGCCCCGTGAGGCACGCATACGCGTTTTTCAGTTCCTCTGCAGTATAAACCGCACCATAATAACCGTAAAACTGCGCCAGTTTCTCCCAGAGTTCCGTTTTTTCTTCATCTGTGTGGATATCCACCAGAGTTCCATATAAATCAAATATGTAATTTTCGTATTTCATGTCAATCCTCTCTTTTGTACAAAAGTCTTATTTTTCACAAAATTCTTATTTTTTCATGCTGTTTTCCACTTTACACAGCTTTGCTGCACACAATCCTGTGCATTTTATAAAAAATAACATGTTTATCTGGGAAAATCAACCGGATACATCACGAATCACACGATCCTAAATTTTTTCTGAGACACAACAGGATCTTTTTTTCAAGCCTGCTGACCTGCACCTGTGTCATTCCCAGTTCTTTTGCCGTTTCACTCTGTGTCCTGTTTTCAAAATAACGGCACCGGATGAGATTCTGTTCCCGCTCATCCAGCAGTTCCATGAGCTGCTCGATCACCATCCGGTTTAATACTGCCTCTTTTTCCGGTTCATCCCTTCCGTTTTCTTCCTTTTCACACAACTGATCGACCATCAGTAACTCGTCCCCGTCTTTCTCATAGACCGGCTGATAGATGGATTCCACATCTCTTGCCGACTCCATTGCCATAATGATCTCACCGCTGCTCAGCCCTGTCCGCTCTGCGATCTCAAGCAATCCCGGTTCTCTTCCAAGTTCCCCCCACAGTTCTTCCTTTGCCCTCCCTGCCTTATAAGCGTTTTCTTTTAATGTCCGGCTTACTTTTACCATACCGTCATCTCTTAAAAATCTGCGGATTTCCCCCATGATCACCGGAACTGCATAAGTGGAAAATGCAAGATTTAACGAGAGATCAAATTTATCAACCGCCTTCATCAATCCAATACATCCAATCTGAAACAATTCTTCCCTCTCATGTCCCCGGTGTTCAAACCGGTTTGCGATAGTATGTACCAGTCCCAGATTTCCTGCAATCAGCGTATCCCTTGCACCTTTATCTCCTCCATGTGCCTGCTGCATCAGTTCCTTAAAACCCTCCATATCAGACGCCCATCCCTGCACCGATCTTTTTTTTCATCGTAACAGTTGTTCCTTTTCCGGGTGCTGAATGTACCTCGACTTCATCCATAAATGCTTCCATAAAAGCAAATCCCATGCCGGAACGCTCCAGTTCCGGTCTCGTCGTAAAAAAAGGTTCCATGGCTTTTTGTACATCCGCAATCCCGTGACCATGATCTTTCACTGTGATCTCTGCATGGTTTCCGCACAGTTTACAGGACACCTCCACCTTCTCCTCCGGACTGTCATACCCGTGGATGATCGCATTTGTTACTGCCTCTGAAACTGCTGTCTTAATGTCAGAAATCTCATCCAGTGTCGGGTTTAATTCCGCCACAAACGCAGCCACCGCCATTCTGGCAAATCCTTCATTCACGGACCGCGCATCAAATTCCAGTTTCATTTCGTTTTCATTAATCTGATCTGCCTGCATATCGATTCTCCATTTCCTCTTTTTATTCTTATTTTCTTCCAAAATCCCACATATCCCATTTCTCTTACCGGACATTCCCTTGTCTGGTCTATTTCAACTGTTCGCGTAAATTCGCTGATTTCCTCTTTTCCTGGCGGATATTCCCTGCCTGGCCCATTTCCAAGTCAATTACATGTGTCTATTTTTATACCGTATCGATCCGGATCAGCTTTTGCAGGCCTGACACCATAAAAATCTTTTTTACGCGCTCATTCATATTGGCTGCTGCCACTTCGCCGCCGGAAAACCCCATGCTCTTGCATCTTCCAATGATCACACCGATCCCGGAACTGTCCATAAACTCTGTTTCCCGAAAATCAAACACAAGCCGTCTGACATGATATGCCCCGATCAGAAAATCTGCCTCCATCTTAAGCCTGCCCGCCTCATGATGATCTAACTCTTTTGGCATCTGTATCGTCAGACATCCTTCTTTTAACTGATACTTTTCTTCCATAAATGCTCCTTTCCTGTTACTTTTTTAATTGGTTTAAAAGTCACCTTTTGCTTTCAATACCCTATGAATAAAAAAAGACGTCTAATATCACTTAGACGTCTTTTGTATCATCTTTATTTAATTTTTATAATGATTTTTACTCTTCAATATTGATGTAATTCTGTGCATTCGCCGCGCGCTCTGTACCCGGATACAGTTCTACGATCTTCTGATAGTAAGTCTTTGCCGTTTCAAGATCATTATTCTTACGGTAAGCCTGTGCTAAATAGTACAGTGCATATCCATCTTTGTAGGTTTCCTCCATGTCCACAACTTTTTGCAAGCTGGTGATGGATTCCTCAAATTTCTGACTGTTATAATCGCTGTATCCCTGATTATATAAGGACTCCAGATAATCAGCATTGACCTGCGCATTAATCGTCTCATAAACACTCTTTGCGCTGTCACTTAAGTATTCCTCATTGACATTGCCAAGCGCATTGCCTGCTGCCTCAATATCTCCACCCGAATAGGATGCATATGCGGATAATAACTGGTCATATGTGCTGATCTTATTCTCGGAACCTTCTGCGCTGTCCTTGACCTCAGTGATCTGGCTCGTCAGATCATCAATCTGCTTCTGCAGTGTACTGATCTCCTGATTCTTGGACGAAACAGTGTTATTCGCATCGAGCACCTGCGCTTTGGCATCATTCTGCACCTGACGGCGCACACCCGGTACAACCAGAAATCCGGTAATTGCCGCACCGATTGCAATACCGATGACCATATTAAGAATCGTACTCATTGCGGAATTGTCCTTTAAATACTTCGGCTGGATGATCGTCTCATTGCCGCTCTGGTAGGAAATCTGTTCCTCCTTCTGTTTCTTACCCGGCGTATTCTCCTTTAATCCTGCATTCACTTCTTTTAAATAACGAAGTGTGATCGTGTTATTTGCATCAATCTTTCCGGCGTTGCGCAAAGACTTCTTGGCAAGATCATATTTGCCCTCCTGAATATAGAGCAATGCTAAAAGCTGATGTCCACTGACTAATTTCGGGTTCAGTGACAGTACCTTTTTCAACTGGATAATCGCAAGATCACGGCTGTCCTGTCTGCAGTACAATAACGCCTGATTGTATTTTTTAATGGTCTGATTGATTGTCTCAAGTCTTGATCTGTTATTCTGTATTTCATCCAGATAACGGCTTGCGGCATTCTCAGCAGGCTGATAGTTCTTACTGATGACCCACTCTGTCAATGCCTCCACCACTTCGCCCATCTCAAAGTAGATGAGTCCCAGCAGATTTCTTGCATCTATATTTAATTTATTGAATTTCAGGCTTGTTTTCAAGCTTTCTATTGCTCCTGAAAGATCACGGACACTCGCCT
>ULVB01036229.1_pt1 | contig 10967 bp, 7 predicted proteins | sample 1959071 | NCBI WGS metagenome assembly ULVB01 (sample SAMEA4835776, study PRJEB28245) | human gut metagenome | biome: gut microbiome; material: fecal sample | place: Denmark | collected 2008 | reverse complement strand
TGCCATCATCCACAACCTTTGAATCTATATAGTCGAGCAAGGCATCAGGCTTTCTCAACCGTCTGTATCGGAAATCATCAAGTTGTATTTCGATGATGTGACTATCAGTCACCCCATGTTCCAACAACCAGTTATGCCAGATATCAAACAGCAGGAAAGACTTTCCACATCGTCTGACACCTGTTATAATCTTCACAAGACCGTTTCCACGTCCTGCAATAAGTTCATCCAAGTATTTCTTACGTTCAAATATCATAGTAGAGTACTATTTTTGATATTGGTATCATATTTTACACCGCAAAAATAATGGTTTTATCCCAAAATCCAGCACAATCAATGAAAAAACTGCATTTATCAAGCAAAAAAACAGTAAAACGTAGCATCGTAAACTACACAAAAATGCTTTTTTTAAAAAGTGCCAGGCATGTCGAGGTGTGACTTAACGCTTCTCAGCTTCCTTCCGATACTTGGTGCAATATTCAGCCAAATGAGGCAGTATTTAAGTACTTATAGCCTACTGAAACTGAATATGATGCAAGGTGTTGTGAATTTGTGTGAATGCCAAAGAAATTCTTGAAAATATGGAAGAGCTGTGTCTTCTCCTCCAGTCGAAGGAAAAAACTTGGCCATTTCCTTTGCATTTCGCTCGCCTTGCACTAACTTTGCAAATCAATCGTGGATTGGGGCTTAACGGCTCTCGGACATATAGATAATATCTGACATTTAGATAATAAAGTAAAGCAATATATAAAAATGAAGTTTACCGAACGTGACGGACTTAACCTCTTTGGTGTCAATGAAGAGGTGTTGAAAGAATGGGACAAGAATGATTTGTTCCATCGTAGCATTGATGAACGGGAGGGATGTCCCTCTTTTGTGTTTTTTGAAGGACCGCCTTCTGCAAACGGACATCCGGGCATCCATCATGTTATGGCACGTACGATTAAAGATGTGTTCTGCCGCTATAAAACGATGCAGGGCTTTCAGGTCAAGCGTAAGGCAGGTTGGGATACCCACGGACTGCCAGTGGAACTCGGCGTTGAAAAGGAATTGGGCATCACAAAGGAAGATATCGGTAAAACTATCAGCATTGAAGAATATAATGCGCAGTGCCGTCGCAATGTGATGAAGTTCACCCAGGAATGGACGGACTTAAGCCATCTGATGGGCTACTGGGTGGATATGGAACACCCTTATATCACTTACGACAATGCGTATATCGAAAGCTTGTGGTGGCTCCTTTCTCAATTGTATCAGAAAGGGCTTCTTTATAAGGGCTACACGATTCAGCCGTATAGTCCTGCTGCAGGAACGGGTTTGAGTTCTCACGAGTTGAATCAGCCTGGCTGTTATCGCGATGTGAAAGACACCACGGTGACGGCTCAGTTCCGTATCTTGAATCCGACGGAAGATATGAAAGGGTGGGGCGAAGCCTATTTCTTGGCGTGGACAACAACGCCTTGGACTTTGCCTTCAAACACAGCCCTTTGTGTAGGCCCGTCATTTGAATACGTAACGGTTCGTACTTACAATCCATATACGGCAGAGCCCATCACTGTTGTGCTCTCTGCCGACCGCCTGTCGGCCTACTTCAAGGCCGAAGGCGCAGAACTTCCTTTGGAAGACTACAAGGCTGGCGACAAGGTGATTCCTTATCGCGTCGTTGGCAGCCATAAGGGTCATGAACTGGAGGGCATGCGTTATTCGCAGTTGATGCCTTGGGTGAAACCGACAGAAAAGTTGGCAGACACGGCACCTGATTTTGTCAAGGAATATGCTCAGGCTAATCCTGATGCCGTGTTTGAAGTGGGCCATGACAAGTTCGTGGAACTCGAGGAGCTTGGCTTCCGTGTGATTTTGGGCGATTACGTAACCACAGAAGACGGTACGGGTATTGTTCACATCGCGCCAACGTTTGGTGCAGACGATGCCCGCGTGGCCAAGGCTGCACACATCCCTTCGCTCTTTATGATCACGAAGGGCGGTGAGACGCGTCCGATGGTTGACTTGCGCGGCAAGTATTATGTGTTGGACGAGTGCGACGCTACTTTCGTGGACAAATGCGTTGATCGCGAGGCATATTCGCGCCACGAAGGAGACTACGTAAAGAATGCGTATGCTCCGGAGTTCAACAAGGATGGCAAATATGACGAAAAGGCAGCCGCCAAAGCTGAGGATTTGAACATTGTCATATGTTTGGAAATGAAGCAGGCAGGCGAGGCATTCAAGATTGAAAAGCATGTGCACAATTATCCGCATTGCTGGCGCACGGACAAGCCAATCTTGTATTATCCGCTCGACAGCTGGTTCATCCGTTCAACGGCGGTCAAGGAGCGCATGATTGAGCTCAACAAGACCATTCGTTGGAAACCGGAATCAACAGGAACGGGACGTTTCGGAAAATGGCTTGAGAATCTGAATGACTGGAACCTCAGCCGCAGCCGCTATTGGGGTACTCCGTTGCCGATTTGGCGAAACAAGGATTCGCACGAAGAGATTTGCATTGGCTCTGTTGAACAGTTGTACAATGAAATTGAGAAGAGCGTGAAGGCTGGTGTCATGAAGAGCAATCCATTGAAGGATAACGGATTCGTTCCGAATGATTACAGCAAGAATAATTATGACAAGATCGATTTGCATCGCCCTTACGTAGACAACGTGGTGCTCGTTTCTGAAACTGGCAAGCCGATGTATCGTGAAACCGACCTGATTGACGTTTGGTTTGATTCAGGTTCTATGCCGTATGCCCAGTTGCATTATCCGTTTGAGAACAAGGAATTGCTCGACAAGCGCGTTGTATATCCTGCTGATTTCATTGCAGAAGGTGTTGACCAAACGCGTGGCTGGTTCTTTACGCTTCATGCTATCGCAACGATGGTATTTGACAGCGTGGCCTTCAAGGCTGTGATTAGTAATGGTCTTGTGCTTGACAAGAACGGCAACAAGATGTCAAAGCGTCTTGGCAATGCTGTTGAGCCATTTGGCGCCATTCAGAAATATGGTTCAGACCCATTGCGTTGGTATATGATTACCAATTCATCGCCGTGGGACAATCTGAAGTTTGACGAAGACGGGGTACAGGAAGTTGCTCGCACTTATTTCGGCAAACTCTATCAGACCTATTCCTTCTTTGCCATGTATGCCAATGTTGACGGCTTTGACGGCAAGGCAGCGGAACTGCCGCTCGAAAAGCGTCCGGAAATCGACCGTTGGATCATTTCTGAGTTGAACACGCTCATCAAGAATGTCACTGAAGCATTTGAGGATTACGAGCCGACGCGTGCAGGCCGAATGATTAGCACGTTTGTGATTGACAACCTCTCCAACTGGTATGTGCGTCTCTGCCGTAAACGTTTCTGGGCTGGCGAGATGGACGACGACAAATTGAGCGCTTATCAGACGCTGTATCGTTGCCTCTTCACCGTGTCGAAATTGATGGCCCCCATCGCACCTTTCTATGCCGACCGTCTTTATGGCGATTTGAAGGCGGCATCCGCAGAGAATGGGTGCGTGAGCGTTCACCTCTCGGCATTCCCGAAGGTTGAGGCTTCAGAAATCGACACCACTTTGGAGCAGCGCATGGAGTTGGCCCAGAAGGTGACTTCAATGGTGCTTTCTTTGCGTAAGAAGGAGCATGTGATTGTTCGTCAGCCGTTACAGAAAATTTGCATCCCAGCCACCGACGCTTGTCAGAAAGAGAATATCGAAGCCATGTCTCAGTTGATTTTGGATGAAGTCAACGTGAAGGAACTTGAGTTCGTGGAAGGAGACATGCTCGAAAAGAAGGTGAAGTGCAATTTCCGCGTGATGGGCAAGAAGTTTGGCAAACTGATGAAGGCCGTTGCCGCTGCTGTCGGCGCATTGTCGCAGGATGCCATCAACGAGCTCAGCGTGAATGGTAGCGTTCAGGTGGATGTTGACGGCCAGACAGTTGAAATCGTGCGTGAAGACGTGGAAATTGTCAGCGAAGACATCCCAGGATGGACGGTGGCAAATGACGGCGCTCTGACTGTGGCGCTTGACCTCGAAATCACGGAAGAGCTGAAGAACGAGGGCATGGCGCGTGAAATTGTGAAGCGCATCCAGGCCTATCGCAAGAGCTCAGGTTTTGAAATCACAGACCACATCCATGTTGTCCTTTCACACGACGACAATTTGCAGAAGGCCGTCGAAGCCTATCACGATTATATCTGTTCTCAGGTTTTGGCCGACAAACTGGAATTTGGCGCACCAGAATCTGGGGAAGAACTTGATTTTGAGGACTTCAAGATAAGTGTAGATATCACAAAACTATAAACCAATAGAAGAACGTGACCTGCAAAGGGCAGACATTTGTCGCAATGTCAGACCGATGTCTGCTCCCTGTGGGTTTGCGTTTTATGCACACACACTCCTTAATATATTAATGTCATGGCAGAAAAAACGCGTTATTCAGATGAAGAATTGGTTGAATTCAGAGATCTGATCCTTGAAAAAATTAGGTTGGCACAACGTGACTATCAGCAGATGATGGACGTTTTGACCAACAAGGAAGGCAATGGTGTTGACGACACGATGCCGACCTATAAAATATTGGAAGAGGGTTCTATGACTCAGACCCGCGAAGAGCTCACCAATATGGCAGCCCGACAGCAGAAGTTCATACAGGGGCTTCAGGCGGCATTGGTGCGCATTGAAAACAAAACCTATGGCGTTTGCCGTGTGACAGGAAAGCTGATCCCTAAAGAACGCTTACGCGCTGTGCCGCATGCCACAATGAGCATTGAAGCAAAGTTGGCAAGCAAGAAACAGTGAGGTGAGGTGGGATGAGAACTGGCGGGGCCGTGGGCTTTTGAAGCGAGTGCCGAATTTTCTGGAGCTACCGCTTGTGCTATGCCAGCTCCCCGTTAGCCCTCATTGACAAATTTGATAGAAAAGACAGATTACGATTCAGCAGGGTTTTTTAGAAAAAAGACCTCTGCTGAATTAGTCATGTAATGGCGTAAACAAATTCTGAGTTCAATTCTCTTGGTGTAAAATGTTTACTACCAGTTGTTTGCGTACTATTAGACTGTAATGGTTGAATGGGGGAGAGAATATATTGGCCTGTCTCGTTCAGCATAGAGGGAATATAAAAAACATTGCCTGCTTCGTTCTTGGAAACGCGTTGAGAATTAAATGTCAAACAATAAGATCATAAATACAATGGATGATAAAATTGCGATTCGTCGCCGTGTGGTGATCTCTGTCGGAGTGATTGCTTTGGTGCTTGTCATAGACCAAATCATAAAAATTGCCGTCAAGACACACATGTGGGTCGGAGAAAGAATCTCGGTGACAGATTGGTTTCAGATATTCTTTACGGAGAATAAAGGGATGGCATTTGGACTGGATTTTTTCGGAACCTTCTTCTTGGCGCTGTTTCGTTTGGTGGCAGTGGTTGGATTCAGTTATCTGCTTGCAAAACTTATCAAGAAAAAAGCACCGTATGGCTTGGTGGTCTGTTGGGCTTGCTTGATAGCCGGTGCTGCTGGCAACATCATCGACAACTGCTTCTATGGCCTGATATTTTCTGAAAGCGGCATCTGTCAGGGGCCGGTGTCTACTTTTGTCGATTGGGGAGAGGGCTATGGCTCGTTTCTCTCGGGCCGTGTTGTCGACATGTTTTATTTCCCGTTGTTTGATTGGCCAGACTGGGTGCCCTTCGTTGGTGGCGGCACTTTCTTTGGAGCAGTGTTCAACTTTGCAGATGCCTCAATCAGCTGTGGCGCTGTGGCGTTGTTGCTGTTCTATCATAAATATCTGAATGCGGAATATATGTTCGACAAGAAATTTGAAGAACCGTCTCCCCGTAAAGACGAAGAATAATATGAACCCAATGATGCAAATATTTTGTGACGTCAAGCGCAGTCGGTGTGTCCTTCAGAATTGTTTGGCATTGATTTTGCTTGTCGTATGCCTGTCGGCCTGCAAATCTGATGTTCCAGAGGATGTGCTTGACAAGCAGATGATGGAACGCGTGCTTTATGATTACCATGTGGCTCAGAGTCTGGGCGGAAACAAAAGTGCGGAGCAGGTGACACATCAGAGAGACATAAGTTATAATGAGAATTATTATCTAAAGTCCGTTTTAGAGAAATATCATCTGTCGCAGGAAGATTTCGACCGCTCTTTAGCGTGGTATTCCCGTCATAGCGAAGAACTCTTCGACATATATAAGCACCTCAACGAACGCCTCTCTGCCGACATCGGTGCAGCGCCTTCAGCAGACGCTATGTATGCCAATGCGTTGACAACAGACACGCTTGACATTTGGCGCGGTTCTCGTGCCTGGTTGTTGTCGTCTGTCGGACAGAATGTCGCCTCGTTTGAGCAAGAATGCGATACGGCCGTTCATGCCGGCGACCGACTGATGCTCCGTTTTACGTCAAATTGGATCTACAGAGAAGGCATGAAATCGGCAATTGTTTGCCTTGCCTTGAATTATGCCAATGATTCAACCGCCGTTTCTGTCTTGCCGGTATATGGTTCTGGCTCCCAGGAGTTGAGCGTTAGTGTCGGGGCGAAACCGCTGAAAAGCATTTCTGGTTATGTTTACCAGCAGGCAGTCTGGGATTCCAAACCCAAACTTTGCATCATTACAGGTGTTTCTCTGATTCGCTTCAGAAACAAAACTCAGCCGGCAGCAGATGATGCTTCTTCTGGAGATTCTGTGCGCGACGAGAAAGCCGATCGCCTGAAGGGGGAGCGCGTGTTGCGCGACAGTTTGTTGCGCAACGACAGTCTGCAACGGGTGGGACACCATTTCAAGTGATGGTGAACACCGAAAAAGGCCGCTGACGTTTTCCTTTCGAGCATTTTTGATAACCTGCTTAGTAATGGTGAAAGAATAAGTTGAGCAATTTAGACAGGGCATAAGAAATAATTCCTTACTCTACAAAATTGGTCAAGTTTTTTTGCCATTACTAAAAACTATAGGATGCCCTATATGAAAGTTGAAAATACACGAGTGTCTCGCATCGCCGTTTCCCGCTTGCATCTGTCCAACGGAGAAGTTAGGAAAAACCAGGTGTTGGAATTTGATGTTAAGACAAAAAAAGTTGTCAGGTTTTATCCGTTGGAGCAGGAGATTGCTTTCACGGAGTGGCGCGGTGGAGATTATTTCTTGCCGTAAAAGGTTCGGGAAAACATACTTGACCATTGTTGGCAAGGCGTGTCCCCATCCGTCGCAGCTTATAATAATGTAAAATAAATCCAGTCACCGTTATTTGAGAGGTGATGTATATATAGAAAAATATGAATCAAGACGAACTTCAGCAGAATCCGTTTTCATTGATAGCCGATTTTGACGGCGACATATCAAGTCTTTTCGACAAGGAGATTGAAGAAATTTTGCCCGTGTTGCCATTACGCAATATGATGCTTTTCCCTGGCGTTGTCGCCCCTGTTTCCGTAGGTCGCGAATCTTCCCGCAAACTGGTGCAGCAGGCCGTGAAATCAGGCAGTTTGATTGCCGTGACAACACAGCTCGACTCCACTGTTGAGACGCCGACGGCTAAGGATTTGTATCCCATTGGCGTTGTTGCCAAGGTTATGCGTGTCATTGAATTGCCTGATGGTGTGTTGACCGTTATCTTGCAAAGCTATTCACGTTTCAGATTGGGTGAAGTGACACGTATGAAACCATATATGCGTGCCCATGTCGAGAAAATTCCAGAAATCCTTCCGGAAGCAGACGATCGTGAATATACGGCACTGGTTGACACCTGCAAGGACTCCACGATACGCCTCATACGCATGAGCGACACCGTGAGAGATGAGGCCGCTTTTGCCATCCGCAATATCAGCAACCCGATTTTCCTCATCAGTTTCATTTGCACGAACCTTCCTTTCCCCATAGAGGAAAAGTCTGAACTGCTCGCCATCAACGATGAAAAAGAGAGGGCTTTCAAACTCCTCTCCATCTTGAATCGCGAAAGCCAGTATGCTACGTTGAAGCGCAACATACAAAACAGAACGCGGGAAGATCTCGATCAACAGCAGAAAGAATATTTCCTGCAGCAGCAAATCAAAAACATACAGAGCGAATTGGGCGATGATTCGCAGAACGATGACGTCCGCGAAATCATGGAAAAAGCCAAGTGGCTCAAGATGCCCGACAAAGTGGCTGCAACATTCAACCGAGAAGTCGAAAAGCTCAAGCACATCAATATGCAAAGCCCCGACTACAACGTCCAGTTGAATTATCTCCAGACGCTCGTGTCGTTGCCGTGGGGAAAAGATACCAAGGATAACCTCAATATCAAGAATGCCGAGCGCATCTTAAACCGCGACCACTACGGAATGGAGAAGGTCAAGGAGCGCATTTTGGAGCATTTGGCCGTTTTGCGTGTCCGCCAGGATATGAAGGCCCCGATATTGTGCCTTTATGGTCCTCCGGGAGTTGGCAAGACCTCTTTGGGAAAAAGCATAGCCGCCGCTTTGGGCCGGAAATATGTCAGAATATCCTTGGGAGGTGTTCACGATGAAGCCGAGATTCGCGGCCACCGCCGCACGTATGTCGGGGCGATGCCTGGCCGCATCATCAAAAGTCTCATCAAAGCCGAGACAGACAATCCTGTGTTCATTTTGGATGAAATCGACAAGGTATCTCAGAATAATTACAATGGCGACCCGCAGTCTGCCCTATTGGAGGTGCTTGACCCCGAGCAAAACAACACGTTCCACGATAATTTCCTGGACCTCGACTATGATTTGTCGAAGGTGCTGTTCATTGCCACGGCAAACAATCTGAACACGATTCCTGGGCCGCTGCTCGACAGAATGGAACTGATTGAAGTGGAAGGCTATCTGACCGAAGAGAAAAAAGAAATTGCGCGTCGTCATCTCATTCCGAAGGAACAGAAAATGATGGACTTCGGTGCGCCGCTCCGCATCTCTGCGCCAGCAGTGGAATATATCATTGAGAAGTACACCCGCGAAAGCGGTGTGCGCCAGTTGGAAAAGCAGATCGACAAGGTGTTCCGCAAAACGGCCTATCTCACAGCCGTTGAAGGCAAAATGCCGTTTGAAAATGCGCCAGTCAAACCGCAGGATGTTGAAAAACTCTTGGGCAAACCCATCTTCAGCCGCGACAAGTATCAGGGCAATGAATATGCAGGCGTTGTCACCGGTCTTGCCTGGACGGCTGTCGGCGGAGAAATCCTCTTCATCGAAACCAGTTTGAGTCGCAGCAAAGCGCCGAGACTGACGCTGACAGGAAATCTGGGCGACGTGATGAAGGAGTCTGCTATTTTGGCGCTGGAATATGTCAAAGCCCATGCGTCTATGCTGGACATTGACTACCGTCTGTTTGAGCAATGGAGCGTTCATGTCCATGTGCCAGAAGGCGCAACTCCCAAGGACGGTCCGTCGGCAGGCATCACGATTGCCACTTCCCTGGCTTCAGCCTTCACTCAGCGTAAGGTGCGTGCAAACACAGCCATGACTGGCGAAATAACCCTTCGCGGCCGCGTGCTTCCTGTTGGCGGTATCAAGGAAAAGATTTTGGCTGCCAAACGTGCCGGCATCAAAAACATCATCATGAGCAAGGAAAACGAGAAAGACATCCAGGAGATAAAATCCAGCTATGTCGACGGTTTGCAGTTCTTCTTTGTGGAAAATGTTCAGGACGTGTTTAACATTGCCTTGCTCAAGGAGCGCGTTGACAATCCGCTTGACCTGACCATCAAGGAAGAGCCGGCAGAAAACAAGTGATGCCAGAGCCGTCTCTGACCATCAGATGGCCTGCTTGACATGAAAATACTAATTTATGAAATTTGAATTACAACATACAGACACGACAAGTTCTGCCCGTGCTGGTCTGATTACAACGGACCACGGGCAGATTCAAACCCCCATATTTATGCCCGTCGGCACCTTGGGTAGCGTCAAGGGCGTTCATTTGCGCGAACTGAAAGACGACATCCAGGCCCAGATTATATTGGGAAACACCTATCATTTATATCTGCGCCCAGGATTGGACGTCATTGAGCGTGCAGGCGGCCTCCATAAGTTCAATGGATTCGACCGCCCCATGCTGACAGACAGCGGTGGCTTTCAGGTATTTTCGTTGACAGGCATCAGAAAACTGAGTGAGGAGGGATGCGAATTTCGTTCCCACATCGACGGAAGCAAGCATTTCTTCACGCCCGAGAAAGTGATGGACATCGAGCGCACAATCGGCGCAGACATCATGATGGCGTTCGACGAATGCCCTCCTGGCACAGCCGATTTCTCCTATGCCAGAAAAAGCCTTACGCTGACCCACAACTGGATGAAGCGCTGTTGGAAACGTTTTCATGAAACGGAGCCGAAATACGGCTACCACCAGTCGCTCTTCCCCATCGTGCAAGGCTGCGTCTATAAAGACCTGCGTCAAGAAAGTGCGCGTTTCATGAGCGATTTCAACGCAGAGGGCTATGCTATTGGCGGCTTGGCTGTTGGCGAGCCTGCCGAAGTGATGTATGATATGATAGAAGTGGTGAACTACATCCTGCCGCAAGATCGTCCGCGCTACCTGATGGGCGTGGGTACTCCCGTCAATATCCTGGAGGGCATTGAGCGCGGCGTGGACATGTTCGATTGCGTGATGCCCACAAGAAACGGACGCAATGCCATGATTTTTACGGCAGAGGGCATGATCAACATGCGCAATGCAAAATGGAGCACTGATTTTTCTCCCGTCGACCCCAACGGCCACTGCTTCGTTGATACCCAATATTCAAGGGCTTATCTCCATCATTTGTTCAAGGCGAAGGAATTGTTGGCCATGCAGATTGCCAGCATCCATAATCTGGCCTTCTATCTGTGGCTCGTCGGAAAAGCCCTCCAGCAGATACTGGCCGATAACTTCGCTTCCTGGAAAAAGGAAATGGTGGAACGCCTGTCACGGCGCCTGTGATTTTTCAACGGACGCTGTAAGGGTGTTCTATAAATTAGCTTGAGCT
>ULVB01082090.1_pt1 | contig 11069 bp, 10 predicted proteins | sample 1959071 | NCBI WGS metagenome assembly ULVB01 (sample SAMEA4835776, study PRJEB28245) | human gut metagenome | biome: gut microbiome; material: fecal sample | place: Denmark | collected 2008 | reverse complement strand
GACTCTTTTTGTGAGTCAACCTTTTTCAGGCAAATACAAAGCGGCACAATATCAAAGATAAAATCTTAAGATTGGATAGCGTACATCAGGCACTTTTCTCTGAATTAATATCTTAATAAGCGTAATTGTTTGATAGTCAGTCAGTTTGTATTTACTATAAATTATGGGCTGCCAGTTAAAGTATTGGCAATTAATAATTTAATTGATAAAAGTAAGAAAATGAATTCTAACTGCTTGGCAAATTATTAATAATGAATATGTTATACTTGGGCTGAGTGAAACTTTTTTTCATTGCATTATCAACCTTTCTCCCGAACTTTGCAGCCGGAAATAATACATTTTTTATGAGAAAGGTTATACTATTATTGGCACTGCTGACAGTCAGCAATGTGTTGTTGTATTCGCAAAAGGAAGACATCATACCGATTGAGGTCATAGAAATAAAGAAGCCGAATACAAAAGGTAATCACGTTCCTGCGAAGATTCAAGTTGAGTGCTGTTATTATTCTTATTTGAACAACCTTGAGTTGTCATTTATGTCTAATGTAGGAATAGTGACAGTGTGTCTTGAAAATCAGGCTACAGGAGAAATCCAAGACTATGTTGGGAACAGCTCTTCTGGAAGGATGTTGATTCCAGTAGGATCAGATACCGCATACCGAATGGACATTGTGACCGAAAATGGTCATAACTACTATGCTGTATTTTTCACGAGTACAGAGAACTATGAATGATAACCATATTATCGTCTTAGATGCTTAATCATTAATATATTATATCATTGTTATGAAATCTTTAACTAAGAACATTTACACCTTGACTGTGCTTGTGGCGATGCTGCTGTTGTCTTGTTCAAAGGAGGATCGTTATCTGTGTTCTGATAACGATCCTACACCTTTGACAACACGATCTGTTGTAAGTTTGGATTCTTTGAATTCGGGTGAGTTGGTCCTGTTGGAAGAGACTGAAGAGTTGTTGAAGTTGAAAAATCTGATGGCGAGAAAACGTTCATCCAATGTTGGCGCGATGGCCGTTGGCGTTTCTGATGTTGATGAGTCTGAAATGTTAGTGCACTCAAATCCTCGTTCAGGAATTCACTACATATATGATAAAACAAATAAAATCGCATTTTCATATTTAGTGGATACTATTGACGAAGACTGGATTTTAGATGACTATGGAATAAGAGATTGGGTGGAGTCGTTGCCGACAAAATCAATTTCATTGGCGACAATTGCAAATTCATATAAAATCATTGGTTTGTGATGAGGACAATATCTAAGATAATATCATTGATGATGCTGATGATATTATTTAGCTGCCACGAGGTGGAAGAACAACATCTGAATTTTAATCAGACTATATGGAACGCTACCAAAACTTGGTTTGATGATAATGACCGTGTCGTCGGCTCCTCTACATCTGTTCTGGAGTTTTTAACGGAGAGTAAAGGTCAGGAAATATATCAAGATGATAATGGTGAGAGTCATTCTCTTGATTTTAAATACAGGATTGATGGCTCTATAATCCATTTTGTCGATGGATTGGTCGGAGGTGATTGGTTTATCTTGGAGCAAACAGATAAACAATTGGTTTTGCAATCTTATAAGCCCCATAGATATATAATGACAATGGTTAGGGTTTATTGATGGGTCTAAGGTGTTGATGGCCAGTTGTTTAGTTTGGATGGAATGAGGGGGGTGAATTTCTTCGGATATGTAACTTGCTTAGAATTAGGGAACTATATCTATCAAAAGTGAGACTTTTTTTGTATAACCAACATCTCTACCGAACTTTGCGGTTGGAAAAAAATGTATTGTTATGAACCATATGACCGTATTAAAGTTTATCTTGACAGTGTCTGTTATTGGAATCAGTCTGGTGTCCTGCTCGAATGAGCGTGATGCCCTGACTGATTTTGAAAGACTTGAGGATATGCTGTGTGGAGAATATTCTTTGACAGACATTTATTGGACTGGGCCTATTGTTGATTTGGATCAGGATGGCATAGGCCGAAGGGATTTGAAGGAGGAGTTCAAGAATATTCCAGGCTATGTTGAATCTTTTGGGAAGGCGGAGGTGGTGTCAATGCCCGATGATGAAAAGTTGCTCTTCAAGATTGTGGTTCCTGATTATGTCACACTTGAAATAGATGGCAAATATATCTTGTCATCTGTCCGTTATCAAGGAATTGACATAGAAGGACAGTGGCGGGGTGGCGGGGAGAATACTAAGCTTTCGACAGAAACATTTGAACTTGTGCCGGAGACTTCTATGGATGTGGCATATATTGTCCACTCTATGAAACAGGCTGACATTTATGATTTTGGTGATGGATCTTTTGTGTGCAGGTCTGAATGTTCTTTATTAGATAAGGCTAATGGGACTCTGGTCGAGGGCACTATCCTCTATTCATTCAGAAGGGATTAGAACTTTTAAGGAAGGGGTGACTTAAGATATAGCCTGAGGAGCGGAAACAGGCAATATCGCTCCAGTCGAGGGTAAAATGGCATACGACGGCGGCATTATACCATTATAATGCCGCCGTCGTTGTCGGTGAAGGTTGCCGAGGATCCTGCGATCAGCAGATATGAGTGCCTCGGAGGAGAACCTTGGCGATGAACGGGGTCTGGTGGCAGTACGGGATGAAGGCTAGGGACGGGACTGGTTTCGTGACGATCAGGTTGGCTAGTTTGCCGACGGTGATCGAGCCCAGATCCTCGGCCACGCCCATCGCGTAGGCGGAGTTGAGGGTGCAGGCGTTGAATGCCTGAGCCGGGGTGAGGCGCATTCTGATGCAGCCGAGGGCCATCACGAAATGCATATCACCGGAAGGGGAGGATCCTGGGTTGTAGTCCGAGGCGAGTGCCAGGCCGAGACCCGCGCTGACATATTCCTTGGCCCTGCCGTAGGGGATTCCGAGGAAGAATGACGAGCCTGGAAGCATCGTCGGCATCGTGCGGGAGTCTCTAAGTGCCTCGATCTCAGCGTCGGTCGTGCGCTCAAGATGATCGACCGAAAGGGCGTTGTGCCTGACGGCGACCTGCACGCCTCCGGAGCAGGCAAGCTCGTTGGCGTGGATTTTCGGTATCAGACCGTAAGCCTCTCCGGCAGAAAGAATTCGATCCGTTTCAGCGACCGTGAAGAATCCCTCGTCGCAGAACACATCGACATATTCAGCAAGCCCTTCGGCGGCGACGGCGGGGATCATCTCCTCGCAGACGAGGTTGACATATTCATTCTGCCGGCCTTTGAAGGCTCTGCCGACGGCGTGCGCCCCGAGGAAGGTCGCCTTGATGGTGGCGGGGGAGTCCTTTTTGACGCGGCGGATCACCCGCAGCATCTTCAGCTCGTCCTCAAGGGTCAGGCCGTAGCCGCTCTTGATCTCGATGGCGCCGGTTCCTTTGGCGATCATCTCCCGCACGCGCGCCATTGTCTGTGAATATAATTCCTCTTCGCTCGTGCGGTGGAGCAGATCGGCGGAGTTGAGGATTCCGCCTCCACGGGCGGCTATCTCCTCGTAGCTCAGGCCGTTGATCTTGTCGATGAACTCCTGCTCACGGGTTCCTGCGTAGCAGATGTGGGTGTGGGAGTCGCAGAAGGCCGGTATCACCATACCGCCCTCTGCGTCAATTACTTCATCTTGTGGGCCGGGCACCGGGCACTCGGACATATTCCCGAAACCAGAGATTCGTTCGCCCTCGATCGTGAGGTAAGCGTCCCGCAAGGAGCCGACCTCGTCCATCTCGGCGCCTTGCTTGCGCAGAACGCCTTCAGGAACGATTCCGACCAGTTCGCCGATGTGTGTGATTATGGTCATCTTATGAACTCGATAGATTTCTGGATGAGCGGGTGCATATAGACATCATCGCTGATGAACGGCACGACCTTGCGGTAGTCACTGAATATGCCTTCGATGGCCTCCGAGGACTTGTTGCCGGCGATCTGGTGCCTGAAGTCGAGCGCCTGTGCGGCGTTGAACAGTTCTATGGCAAGCACTTCCTCGCAGTTGTCGATGACGCGGACAAGTTTCGTCGCGGCGTTGGAACCCATGCTGACGTGATCCTCCTGACCCTGCGATGACGGTATGGAATCCACGGACGCCGGCCAGCAGAGTCCCTTGTTCTGGCTCACGATCGAGGCCGCCGTGTACTGCGGAATCATGAAGCCGCTGTTGAGTCCCGGCGTGGCGACAAGGAATTTCGGCAGACCTCGCTGGCCGGAGATCAGACGGTATATTCGTCTTTCAGAGATGTTTGCGAGTTCGGACATGGCGATCGCCAGGGCATCCATCGGGATGGCGATAGGCTCTCCGTGGAAGTTGCCGGCGGAGATGATCATGTCCTCGTCAGGGAAGACGTTCGGATTGTCCGTCGCGCTGTTGATCTCGTTCTCGATCACCGACTCGACGTAGCGGATGCTGTCCTTGACCGCGCCGTGTACCTGAGGGATGCAGCGGAATGAATATGGATCCTGAACATGTTCCTTGTGGTTCCTTATCAGTTCGCTGCCATCCAGCAGGGTCATGAATCTGGCCGCGGTGTCGATCTGTCCCTTGTGCGGACGAAGCTGGTGGGTCAGAGGCAGGAACGGCTCGACGCGGCCGTCATATGCCTCAAGGGACATCGCTCCGATCCTGTCGGCCCATTCGGAAAGCCTGTGGCACTGGATGAGCGACCAGATGGCGTGGGCACTCATGAACTGGGTTCCGTTCAGAAGAGCGAGACCCTCCTTGGACTGAAGGCTGATAGGTTCCCAGCCCATCTCGTCCCAGACCTCCTTGCTTGGTCTGACCTTACCCTTGTAGAGAACCTCTCCGAGACCGATCAGCGGTAGGCTGAGGTGGGCGAGGGGAGCGAGGTCGCCGGAAGCACCGAGGGATCCCTGCTGGTAGACTACCGGGAGGATGTCGTTGTTGAACATGTCCAAGAGCCTCTGGACAGTGATCAGCTGCGCTCCGGAATGGCCGTAGGAAAGGGACTGGGCCTTAAGCAGGAGCATAAGCCTCACGATCTGCGGGCGTACAGTCTCGCCGGTTCCGCAGGCGTGGGACATCACCAGATTGTGCTGGAGCTGCGAGAGCTGGTCGGCAGGGATGGTCACGTTGCACAGGGAACCGAATCCGGTGGTGACTCCATAGACCGGGCGACCGATGTCCTCCATCTTGCTGTCCAGGTACTTACGGCATTTCTCAATGGCCGCCACGGCCTCCGGGCCGAGTTCGACCCTCTCGTGGTTCTCAATTATCTCCTTAAGCCTTCCAAGGCTCAGATGTTCGTGTGAGATGATGTGTGTCATAGTTCCTCAATCGCTTTTCTGACAATGTTTTCGTCTGTGTGGTTCGCAACTGTCACCGTAAGTTCCGGTGTGCGTTCCATTTCCCTCATTATGGCGTGTTCCGCGCCTTCGTTGCGCGCCCAGCTGCGGCGGGCTATTCCGTTGTTCACGTCCCAGAACAGCATCTGGGTGATGTGCCTGTCCGAATCAGCCGATCCGTCGATCACCATGCCGAAGCCTCCGTTGATGACCTCACCCCAGCCGACTCCGCCTCCGTTGTGGATGGAAACCCAGGTGGCTCCCCGGAAACCGTCACCGATGACGTTCTGGATGGCCATGTCGGCGGTGAACCGGGATCCGTCGTAGATGTTGGATGTCTCGCGGAACGGGGAGTCTGTGCCGGACACGTCGTGATGGTCGCGGCCAAGCACGATCGGAGCGGTGATCTCACCCTTGCGGATGGCCTCGTTGAAGGCCAGGGCGATCTTGGTCCTGCCCTCGCAGTCGGCGTAGAGGATGCGGGCCTGCGAACCGACCACCAGATGGTTCCTGCCGGCTTCCTCTATCCAATGAATATTGTCGTTCAGCTGTCCCTGAATCTCTTCCGGAGCCGTTTCCAATTCCTTTTTAAGAATATTCACGGCGATCTCGTCGGACTTGGCGAGGTCTTCCGGCCTCTCGCTCATGCAGACCCAGCGGAACGGGCCGAAACCGTAGTCGAAGTAGAGAGGTCCCATGATGTCCTGGACGTAAGACGGATAGCGGAAGGTGCCGTCTGCCTTTAATATGTCCGCTCCGGCCCTTGAGGATTCCAGCAGGAAGGCGTTGCCGTAGTCAAAGAAGTACATGCCGCCGGCTGACAGCCTGTTGATCGCGGCGACGTGCCTTCTCAGCGACGCGCGCACCGCCTCACGGAATCTCTCCGGCTCCTCGGCCATCATCTTGACGGACTCCTCAAATGTCTGTCCGACAGGATAGTAGCCTCCGGCCCACGGATTGTGGAGCGATGTCTGGTCCGAACCGAGGTCCACAGGAATATTCTCGGCCGCGAGTCTCTCCCAGAGATCCACGACGTTGCCCACATAGGCCAGCGAGACGGTCTCCTTGTTCTCCATCGCCTTTCGGACGCGCGGGATGAGTTCGTCCAGATTCTCGTGCAGCTCATCGACCCAGCCTTGGTCGTAACGCTTGCGGGCGGCGAGCGGATTGATCTCGGCTGTGACGCTCACGACCCCGGCGATGTTTCCGGCCTTAGGCTGCGCTCCCGACATTCCGCCCAGGCCGGCTGTCACGAATAGCATTCCCTTCATATTCTCCCTCGTCCCTGCGATGCCTCTGGCTTTCAGTTGCTTGCGTGCCGCGTTCATCACCGTGATTGTCGTTCCGTGCACGATCCCCTGGGGACCGATGTACATATACGATCCGGCTGTCATCTGGCCGTACTGTGACACTCCAAGGGCGTTGAATCTTTCCCAGTCATCCTGCTTCGAATAGTTCGGGATGACCATTCCGTTGGTCACAACGACTCTCGGCGCGTCCTTGTGGCTCGGGAAGAGTCCCATCGGATGGCCGGAGTACATCGAGAGTGTCTGCTCGTCGGTCATCTCGGCCAAGTACTTCATCGTCAGCCGGTACTGCGCCCAGTTCTGGAATATGGCTCCGTTGCCTCCGTAGATGATCAGCTCGTGCGGATGCTGCGCCACCCTCGGATCCAGATTGTTCTGGATCATCGCCATGATGGCAGCGGCCTGGCGGCTCCGGCAAGGATATTCATCGATCGGTCTGGCGTACATGTCGTAGGACGGGCGGAAGCGGTACATGTAGATGCGTCCGTAGTCCTTGAGTTCCTTGGCGAACTCCGGCGCCAGTTCAGCGTGGAACTTGGCCGGGAAATATCTCAGCGCGTTCTTCAGCGCCAGCACTTTCTCCTCGGCTGTGAGGATGTCCTTGCGCTTAGGGGCGTGGTTGATCGTCTTGTCATAAGGCTTCGGCTCCGGGAGCCTGTCCTGCGGGATGCCCGCAAGTATCTCTTCCTGAAACTTATCCATTGATCTTCGAGTTTACGATGTCCAGAATCTCTTTCTCTTCCACAACTGCCTTCGCCGCGATCTCATCGGCCTCCGCAACGAGTTCGGCGGCCTTTGCCTTGTCGCTCAGGGAAGCGGCGTTGATCTTCACGTTGAGCTGCGCTCCGAGAACCGCGCTTCGTGCCGCCAAAGCTCCCACTCCGGCGTCTGAAACGGAGTTCGGATTTCCAATCTCGGCCATCGCCCTTGTGATCTCGAAGGCCTTGAACGAGGCTTTCATCGTGCGCAGAGGCACCTGTGTGGCGTATAGAGTGGCCTTTTCGATTGCCTCAGAACGTGCAGCTTTCTCCTCATCCGTTCCCTTAGGAAGCCCGAACGCGGCCATAATCTTGTCGAACGCCGCGGTGTCCTCATCGACGAGGCTTACCAGCTCCCGCATTACGGCGTGTCCCTTCTCGGCCCAGTCGGAGAACTCCTTCCAGCGGTCATCCCAGCCTCTCTTGTGGGCTGAAAGATTTGCGACCATTGTGCCGAGGGCCGCTCCTAGGGCTCCCATATAGGCGGAGATCGATCCGCCGCCCGGGGCAGGAGACTCGGATGCCGTCTCCTCGGCGAATCCCTTTAGCGTCATTCTGATGAGTCTCTCCTTAATGGCCATCTGCTCAGGATCTTCCATAAGATATTCAATGACCTTCTCGTGCGGGTTGAACGGCTTGAGGTCGTCAAGGCTCATCGACTTGACTGCTATCTTCATTATTTCTTCGTCCGAGATTCCGAGCGAGCGCTCCTGCTTCTCAAGGTAGAACTTTCCGGCCTCCATCAGCACACGCTTCGGTACCAGTCCGACGATCTCGGCTCCGGTGACCCTGAGTCCTCTGGCGGCGGCGGCTCTGGAGACTTCCTCGTAGGCCACGTGCAGAGGTGTCGTCTTGATGTCGGTGATGTTCATCGAGACCTGAGCGATGCCATATTCATCAATGTACCAACCAATTGCCTTGCACCCCTTGAGGGTTCCCGGCTGCCAGCGGTCCTTGCCGTTCTCGTCCTTGAGGACCTTTCCGGTCAGGCTTCCGCCCTCGCGCATCTTGCGTCCTTTCTCACGCACATCGAACGCGATCGCCATCGCGCGGCGGGTTGAGGTCGTGTTGAGATTATAGTTGACGGCCACAAGGAAGTCTCTGGCTCCCACATTGATAGCCCCGCTCTTCGCCACTGTCTCGTTATATTCCTTAGGCCCGAAGTCCGGTGCCTTGGCAGGATCGGCGATCTTCTCCGGCAGGGCTTCATATTCCCCGGCCCTGCAGACCGCGAGGTTCTTCCTTTCCGGCTTGAACGCCGCCGCCTCGTAGCAGTAGCAAGGGATGCCGAGCTCGTCGTAGATCCTTTTCGCCAGCCCGCGCGCCAGTTCCGCGCACTCTTCCAAAGTCGTCTCCGCGACCGGCACGAGCGGCAGCACATCGCACGCCCCCGACCGAGGGTGCGCCCCGTGGTGATGCCTCATGTCGATCACCTCGCCGGAACACTTGACTCCTTGGAAAGCCGCCTCCAGCACAGCTTCGGGGCTGCCCACGAAGGTCACGACAGTCCTGTTGGTCGCCTCGCCCGGATCCACGTCGAGCACCTTGACGCCCTCCTCGTTGCCGTTGACCGTCACCTTGGCCGAAGCGATGGCCTTAACGATCTGATCAATAACATTTTTGTCTCGCCCTTCACTGAAATTGGGCACGCATTCTATAATCTTTGCCATAGTGGTTATGTGTTTTTAATATGTGGCTATAAATTTATGAATTATTTACCAATATTCATTGCAAAACCGAAGGGAATCTTCCGATTCTCTTTTAAATATGAACAGAAAATGCGTTTTTCATGGTCGCTGAGCCTGTCGAAGCGACCGATGTCCCCGCCCGGTTCATTTGAACGGCTGCCTTTGGGCTATAATTGCCGGGTTATTCCGCCTTCCGCCAGCGGATGTAGGACTCGTTCCGGTAGGAACGGCGGTGCACGTTGATGCCGAACTCCACAATTTCCTCTTCCTTAGGAATATACCAGCCGTAGGACGAGGCGCTTCCGACGAGGTAGATCGCGTTGTCCACTTCGAATGCGGCGAGAGCGGCGGCGAAATCCTGCATCGTCATCTCCTCGCGGGAGACTGCTATGAATATCTCGCCGGCCTTCGAGCAAAGCGCCTTGCGGACAGTGGAACTCTTCAGATTGTTATCAACTGGCGAGCCGTTGTCCACGAGAGGATATTGCCTGAAAAAGTAGCCTTCCGTCTCGACGGCCTTGTCGAAAAGGTCCGTGTTTTCGGCGACTCCGATTGTGATCCGGCCGTCGATGATGGCGCAATAGCCCTTCTTGGATATTCCTTGAGCCAGCACTTCTCCTTTGAGCACAAAGGCTCCGAGAATCTCGCGGTTGTCCGCGCGGATGTCCGCAGCCTGGGCCGCGAGGACATATTCACTCTTGTCCGCTTCGGGCGCGCCGACTGAGAGTTCCGGAACGGCGCAGTGCGGGATGTACAAAGTCAGCGGGACGCCGCCCGCGACTGTGGTGTCTATTTTCTCTGAATATGCCACCCCGCAGGAGTCCGGGTCTTCCGTGGCGACGGTCATCAAAGAATCGCTTTTCGACTCCACGCTTTCCTCGAACAGTCCTGTCTGCTCGTCGCTCACGGCCTTTTCGCCTCTCCCGCAGACCACGATCAAGGCCACTGCGGCCAGCACAGCCAACGTGATGGCAGGGATCAGCCACTTTGGCCGCCTGGGAGGCTTGTTTCCGTTGGTGTTCCGACCTTTGTCACCTCCTATGAAGATGACTTCGTCGTCTCGTACATTATCGTAGTCCTGTCTGTTCATTTGAGTCTTCGTTTAGTCGTTGTTGTCATTGCCAAGAGCGGACTTCAAGGCTTTCAGCACTTCTCTTGACAGCCCGTCGGAAAGCACCACATTGAACCTGTCGCAGTCTGACAAGGCCAACGTCTGTTGTGAGATGTTGATCTCAGAGACAAAATCCAGATTGATGGTGTGGCTTTTTCCCGCCCTGACGATAGTCTTGCTCTCGACATCGCCGATCACATCGGACAAACTGTTGTGGATCCACCCCAGCTTGTACGTCACCAACGTGCCCTTGCTGCCTTTCACCACGTCAAGGACAGTGAATATCCGACTGTAGTTTCCCTCCGCCTTGACATACACAAGGCTCTCCAAAGGAATCCGCAGAAGGCTGGTCGTAGTCTCTATGACAAGATATTTCCCCATCAACATCAGATGTTTCGCCCACGAATGTACAGATTATTTCCAAATAATCACCAACTCCCTCCCGACAAATGTACGAAACCAAGGAATATCGTACGAAACGCTCGCCGCAATTTCTAATGAATATGCTTGCTTGAATATGTCCGCTAATCCTCAGGTTACTCGTAATGATGCGTTTGATGAATGCATTCCCACATACAGTCCGTATATAGACCGCCCTTCCTGTGTGCCAACTGTCATCGCAAGATAATTTCGTACCGGACCTCTTGGTGTACCAAACTGTACTTTCCTGATTTAGGTTGACTCGGGTTTATAGATTATTACTGGTATAAGTGGTTCTTCCGCAATTTAGTTGAAAGACGGAGTTTGTACTGTTAGCAAAGGAACCTGGCATAGACGCGAAAAATCAATTAGCCAAATATCAAAAAACCGTAGTTTTGGTGCAATTTAACTAATTGATTATTAGGTAGTTACATAAATTTTTCGTAACTTTATGCTTACCACAGTATAA
>ULVB01049769.1_pt1 | contig 11086 bp, 6 predicted proteins | sample 1959071 | NCBI WGS metagenome assembly ULVB01 (sample SAMEA4835776, study PRJEB28245) | human gut metagenome | biome: gut microbiome; material: fecal sample | place: Denmark | collected 2008 | reverse complement strand
AGTTCATCCCGGATCTCATCATCCACTGTCCACATGACTGCAGAGGGGCCGCTGATCCCATATTGTACCTTCAAATGTGGATAAAGTAAGTCTCCCTTTCTGGCATAGTGGATAGCAATCTGGCGCAGCTCGTCAAGCAGTTCATTGGAAATTCCATTATTTTCCAATGCCTGCCTCGCACGGGCAATCAGCTTTTCCAGTGCTGCATTTTCCAGCGTAAAAGTCTGCAGGGGATGCCCGGAGATCTGAATCAGGGCGGCAGCGGCGGAGAGCCGTTGGTCCTTTATGTCTTTAGAGTGTAGTTTCTGGGCAGCTGGAGAATGGACTGTTGTTTTTTCGGCATTGGCAATTTTCTCTTCTGTCGTGGAACCATGGAACAGGGCGGAATGCACATCACAGAGCCGCTGCAATTCTTCGATGGAAGTACCCTCCCGCAGCAGCTCCTGCTCGGCATGCATAATCTCGGCAGGATCCACATCCTTACATTCCCGGACGAAATCCGCCTGGACATTTTCCAGAGCTTCTCCGTGATTCAAACGTTGTAAGTAAGACTTAATCTGATCTTTCATATAAAAATTCCTCCGGAACCAGTATGCCCCGGAGGAAAGTTTGTTATTCTTTTATTTTTATGATTAATCATCGTAGTGTGTTTTGATAAATTCGCAATCCACTACCAATACATAGAAAACCGAGCCATAATGTTCACTCTCCACGATACGCCCATAATCCAGAACCGTCTTATAAGTTCCATCTTTGACGGCAAGTCGGTATTTGACATAATCATTGTATCCGTTCATGCCGGATTCTATCTGCTGCCAGATGCTTTCTTCTACCTGTGTCAGATCTTCAGAATGCACCAGATTACGGAATTGATGTTTCGTAAAATGCATAAAATCATCCAGATCCTTACATCCTGTCAGCTGAAGCATTTCCTGATTAGCATACAGGATGCGTTCATCCTCCTTTTCGGCCCGGTAGATGAAAAAGGCACCCGGCAGGTTGTCAGAAATATCCGATAATGAAAAACCAAGCTGTGTCCGTTTCGAATTGTGGAAATCCGGCCGGTAGGCCAGAGCACCATGTTTTCCCTGTAATTTTACCTCATAGAGTGCAATGTCGGCATAACGGAGAATGTCAGAGACTTTTTCTGCGTTGGCAGGGTATTCCGCATAGCCCAGGGAAATACTATAGTTGTGTTCGGCACCCTTGGCAGAAAAAGAGCGGGAAGCCTTGCTGAAAGCGTCTATCATTGGGGCAGCCTCTTCTGCACTGCAATCTTTCAGGATAATACAGAACTCATCACCGCCATTTCTGGCAATAATGGAATTATCCGGAAAAGCCTGCACTAAGGATTGTGAAAGCTGCAATAGAACCTGATCACCGATAGTATGACCATAGACATCATTGATGAATTTGAAATTATCTACGTCAAGTAATATACCGACACAGTTTTTCTGCTTGTTTCCCTCCAGATACTCCTCCAGCTGCAAATTAAATCCGTTACGATTTAAGAGACCGGTCATAGAATCCGTCAGAGAGAGTCTACGAAATTTTTTGCGTTGCTCGTCAACGAATAGTATAGATATCGTTAGAACCACCAGTAGTAGGATCACTGCAATGCCACATAATACTATCAGTTGTAAAAGTGTGCCATTCTTCCAGCCACCGGTGGGCATGACTTCCAGCCTCCAGTTACATCCACCCAGAGTAAAATCATAAGCAACGGGATCCGTCAACGTCTCCTCTGACTGGTCTACCACGGCATATTCATCGGTCAGAGGGGAGAGGGTCTTCGATAGCCGGTATTGATAACCGAAACCGGACAAAGAATCAACAGAGTCCCTGAAAATTTCCGGAGCTTTGATGATAACAATAGTCAGTCCCCAAAAATAAGAATTGCCGTTTTCGTCTTGTAAAAAAACAGGATTGCGGATAGCAATGCCGTAACCTCCCTGCTTCAGTTCAAAAGGCCCGTGCATGACAAGCAGATCATGATCAATTCCATAATTTACGATCTCTCCGCGGTCTTTGTCGTGGATCAGATCTATTTTACCTGCTTCATTTCCTTCAGTGGAGTAGATATCTGTTACGACACCTCCGGGAGCCAGCTGGATACTTTGGACGTAATCTGCCATCATTCTGTCTGCAATGGTATCAAATTTGTCAATTCTGCCGTCCGTACTGATCAGAAGCTGCTCCAGTGTATCCGTGATACTGATACCGGCATACAGATCTGCGATCATGTTATCACCGTAGGTTACAGCATTGAGTTCCGCAAGAGTGCGGATGTGCCTGAAGTCGTCTTGCTGTACCGCATGAGCGATCATATATAAGACAATACTGCCGATAAGAAGTATCCATAACGGCAGCAGCCATTTGGTATGAGAAAATTTAATTTTATTCCGTGTCATAGTGCTATGCTTCCTTCGTATGTGTTGGCAAAATAATTCAAATTTAATTATAGCATTTTGACGTTTTTTTGTATAGACATGAGAAGATATTTCATTCCGCTTCGGTCCGTGCTAAACAGGTGCCACTGGCACATGGCACCCTACCCTCTACTCGCATATCGAGGGATTATCATCCTACTTCTATGCTCATATCGGGGCGGGTCATAAGTATTTTAGTATCATAAAAAAGAATAGAAATGTGGTACAATACCTAGGGAAAGATAATTAGTTACGAAAGAATATGTTAGGAAGCATGCATAAAAAATTATTGGGAATATCAGCTGGACAAGGAGAAGGGCAATAAGGTAATATATTATTGCATGCCGGAACGGAAAAGGCGGATTCCTCCGATGGAAGGAATCGTCTGCGGAATGGAGATTAGTATGGAATATATATCAGATGCACAGGCAAAACAGATGATCTTAGAGGTAGGACGCAGGATGTATCAGGGCGGCTTCGTGGCAGCGAACGACGGGAATATCTCCTGTAAAGTCGGAGATAATGAGATCTGGGCAACACCTACGGGAGTTTCTAAGGGATTTATGACAGAGGATATGCTGGTGAAGCTGGATCTGGATGGGAATGTGTTGGAGGGAACGCACAAGCCTTCCAGCGAGATCAAGATGCACCTCAGAGTATTCAAAGAGAACCCGAAAGTACAGGGCGTGGTACATGCACATCCTCTGACGGCGACGGCGTTTGCCTGTGCGGGCATCAGTCTGGAGGAGCCGGTGCTGATGGAAGGGGTTCTGTCCTTAGGCTGTGTGCCGTTAGTGCATTTTGCCCTGCCGGGCACAGAGGAAGTGCCGGAAGCGGTAGCTCCCTATTGTCGGGAATACAATGCAGTACTGTTAGCAAACCATGGCGCGCTGACCTGGGGAGACAATCTCATGCAGGCATATTACCGCATGGAGACCACGGAATATTATGCGAAGATCCTGATGATGAACAACTTTATCTTAGGGAAGAAGACGTTGTTGTCCCAGGGACAGATCGACGATATTATCAAGATCCGTGCAGGATGGGGCATCACCACGGGCGGCAGACCCATCGGACCGGAGGGCGCGCAGAATCTGGAGGATATCTGCATCTCCCGGAAGCGGTGATTTGTTTTTCCGGGCATATTAGCGCGATAGCACGAATTCGTAAGCTTATGATAGAAGGTCATGTTAGAGACTTTTGCGAAAGCAGCATCTAACAGGGCCTTCTTTTTGTGCAATTGCATAGAAGCAGGCAGGGGGAAAGCTTCTACAGGACACAGATTTTTCACAGAGTGAACACTTTTTTAATACAAAATCCAACTATACTTGAGAAAACAATGGAATTTGGACGGAATAGCAATCGGAGGTTTGCCGTGAAGAACAAAGAGATCAAGCAGATAATTTTTTCCCAAAAGAAAAACAAAAAATGGATCATCGTTGCGCTGGTACTGGTACTTACGCTGGGTGGCGGTTCTCTGGCAGCAGTGGTGGTATTACATAGAAACGGCAATCGGTCAGAATTATCCATGCCGGGTAATATGGCGGGGCTGAGCTTCACGGAGGATATGACTGCTACGTCAGGTGTTACCAATGTCGGTATCACGGAGGAGACCTTCGATGTGGAAAATCTGACGACAGAGCTAAAGATCGAGGAAGTCTATGTGGCCTCCGGGGAAGAGATAACTGCAGGAGATAAGATTTTAAAGCTTACGGAGGACAGTGTGGAGGAAGCCAGAAAGGAACTGGAAAGAGCGCTGGAGGATGCGGAGCTTGCGTATCGCACCGGAGCTATCGAATATGAGCAGAACCTGATCACAGCGGAGTATACGAGAGACAGTGCCATCCTCACCGGACAGCAGGCGAAGGACGTTTATGATGAGACCGTAGCAAGTCTGCAGAGTGCTGTGACCAGGGCAGAAGAGGAATTACAGGATGCCGAGGATGATATAGCAGAGTATGAATCCTATGTGAATGACGGTTCCTATAAGAGTTATTTCAAGGTGGATGAGTATCAGGCAATCTATGATGAGAACCTGAAAGCACTGACGGATAAACTGGATGAGTGGGGCATCAGCTGGTCCCAGATCACCGGTGGGTCAGCCGGATCTGTGCAAGCGGGTGGAACCGCAGGCAATGTGCTGGGCAGCAGTGGACAGGACAGCAATTCCTCAAATGTGAAAACTCTGGCATCCCTCTACAGCATTTTGGAACAGAACCTGAAGGATCTGGAAGAAGCGCAGGAAAAATATGAGGATGCAGTCACCAATGCTTCTTTTAACTTACAGACATTGCAGTTGAAGCTTCCCAGCCTTCAGCAGGCAGTCACGGAGGCGAAGGAAGATTATGAGATCCAGCTGGCGCAGGCAAAGCTGACCTATGAGACTTCCCAGTCCGGCGCAGAACGGGCAGAGAGTGATTATAATACTACGGTGGAAAAAGCCAAGTCCGATCTGGCAGCTCTGAAAAGTACTTATGAAGATGCCAAGGAGAATCTGGAACTGTTTGAAAGCAGCGTGGGGGACGGATATTTCTATGCATCTGAGGATGGTACGATCCTGCGGAGCATGGTGCGGGCGGAGCAGACTCTGACTTCCGATGCAGTGGTATTCGTTTACAGCAATCCGAAGGAGCTGACGGTCACCGTATCGGTAGATCAGTCGGATATTGCAAAACTGATCGTAGGCGACAGTGCTTATGTGCAGTCCTCCGCAGGCAGCGGATATACCGGTGTGATCACAGCCATTGATCCGGTATCCTCGTCTGACAGCCGTACCAGTGTCATATACAGCGTGACGGTACAGATCAACGTGGAAGATGAGGAGGACAGCTTAAGTGCCAACGAATCCGTCACCGTAGTCTTCGGCATGACGGAGGAAGAGATCGAGCAGTTACAGCAGAGACAGAGTATGCAGGGAGGACAGACACAGTCATGAAATTAAAAAGACCACATTTTGAAAAACTGAAATCCCTCACAAAGAAACAGAAGAAGCTGATCCTGGCGGGGATCACATTACTTCTGCTGATCCTGGCAGCCTGCTATACCGTGTTTATTGCACCGTTACTTCAGAAAGAACAGTGGATCTACAAGGAAGAGACGGTGGAGCGTGGTACATTAAAGGTAGGTGTTACTGAGAGCGGCTCTCTGGAATACAACACAAAATCCATAGATTACGATCTGGATCTGGACGTCAGTGATGATGACGAGGATGACAGTGATGATGACGATGATACCGTACAAAAATATCTGAAGATAGAGGAGATCTACGCCGCCAGCGGGCAGCGTGTCATGGAAGGCGAGGAACTTCTGAAATTCACGGAAGACAGCGTGGAGGCGGTTCGGGCATTGTTGCAGAATGCGGTAGTGGAGGCACAGTCCGACTACGCGGAGGCAGAGAGTACTTATGAATTGTCCCTGGTGGAAGCCCAGACCGACTACGATACCCAGAAGATCAGTGCTTCCTATGCGGCATCCATCCGCAATACTTCCGGTACGAGCGTGGCGAACAATGTGGCATCTCTGCAGGTACAACTGGAGCAGAAGCAGGCGAATACCGCATCTTTGCAGGAGAAACTGACGCAAGCACAGGAAGATTATCAGGATGCGTTGGAGACCTACGAAGCGGCAAAGGAAGGCTATGAAGGTGCCGGAACCGATAATACAGTGAATTTCATGACGATCCAGAACAGTTATCTCAGCGCAAGAACAAAATATCAACAGGCAAAATCAGCATTGACACAGGCAGAAACTGCGGTAACAGATAATGAAAATGCCATCACTGAGCTTACCAATCAGCTGGCGGCAGCACAGGCAAAACAGAAAATTGACAAGCTGGATACAGAAGAGACCTATCAGGAAGCGGTGATCACCGGGCAGAACGCCCAGACTACCTACAACGCTACCGTGGAAGATCTGAAGGAGACCTTACAGGAAGCGGAAGAGACCAAAGAAAAACGGGAAGAACAGTTACAGGTCTTTGAAGATTTTGTCGGAAGTGATGGTATCCTGTATGCCACAGAAGATGGTGTGATCACAGAGGTCAGCTACGAAGCGGGAGACCGTCTGACGACGACAGGAGCTCTGTTTTCCTATGCAACGTCGGATGACATGAGAATCTCCGTGGATGTGACCCAGGAAGATATCGTGGACCTGCAGGTAGGAGATGCGGTAGATATCACCTTTACGGCATACCCGGAGGATACCTATACCGGAAGCATCCTCTCCATCAATACCACGGCTACTTCCGATTACAGTAATACCGTAAGCTACACTGTGGAGATCAGCGTGGAAGGTGAACTGGAGCAGCTCTACGGCGGCATGACCGCAGATGTGATCTTCGTTACCGAAGAAAAGGAAGATGTCCTCTATGTATCCCGTAAGGCGATCGTAGAAGAGAACGGCAAGACCTATGTATATCGCAAGACCGCTTTGGGAGGCAGGGAACTGGCAGAGGTAGAGACCGGTATCACCAACGGTGTGGACATCGAGATCCTGTCAGGACTGGGAGAGGGCGATACCATCTACCTGGCAAGTAAAGTCAGCTCCGAGGCAGAAGTCAAGAGTACGGAGGAGACTGCCGATGCCGGCAGCAGTTCTGATACCGCAATCGGCAGTGATACGGAGTTCGGGATGCCGGAGGATATGCAGATGCCGGGAGGCGGTGACATGCCCCAGGGTGGTCCCGGAGGCAGCGGTTCCGACAGCTTCGGCGGCGGAATGCCGGGCGGTCCCGGAGGACAATAAATCAGGCGGATGGAGCAAATGTTGAGAAGCAGACAGGAATGATTGGGAACAGTTATGAAGCAGAATGAAAATGGGAAAAAGATCAAAGAAAATATAAGAAATCAAATGCGCCGGATTGGATCATGGAAAAGCTGGTCGAAAAGACGCAAGCTCACCACAGGTGTCTGTGGTGTCTGTGTGATTGCTGTAGTGGCTGGTGCCATTGGTCTCTCCGGTGGTTCCGACACGGAAGTCATTTATAAAGAGACCACGGTAAAATACGGTACACTGGTCAAAGGTGTGACGGAGAGCGGTTCCGTGGACATCGGTACGGTGGATCAGACCTTTGATCTGGATATGAGTGCCCTGCAGAGAACGGATACTTCCGGCAGCAGTTCCTCCGGCGGCTCCTCCGGTAGTACTGCCGGCAGCAGCTCTGGTTCCGGTGGTTTTGGCGGCATGAGTGCTTCCGGCGGCGGAGCTCAGGGAGGCTTAGACATGTTTGGTCAGATCTTCAATATGGGCGGCAGCAGCTCCGGCAGCAATGGTGACGATTCTACCCTGACCGTGGCAGAGGTAGTGGTCTCCGTGGGGCAGCAGGTGTCCGAGGGAGATCCCCTGTACCTGCTGGAAGAAGACAGTGTCTCCGACCTGGAAGACGAACTGCAGTCTAACGTTGAGAAAGCAAAAGCAGATCTGGAGGCCGTAGAGGCTGACCAGACCCTGTCCAGACAGCAGGCAAAATATACTTATGACAGCAGCACTGCCTATGGCAGTTATATTGATACCGAATACAGCACCACACTGCAGGAGCTACAGAATGCGGTAGATTCTGCAGCAAGCGCATTGGAGCAGGCGCAGACCAGTCTGGAAGATTATCAGGCACAGCTGGAGGAAGTAACAACTGCTTACGAAGATGCGGCACAGGTATTATCCAACTGCCAATACAGTCTGAACAATACGGATCCGGCAGATGATACCTATGGATATGTCTATTTTGCACAGCTGACGACACAGGCACAGTCTACTGCGGACTCTCTGGAACAGCAGAAGGAAGAACTGGAACAGAAGGTAGAGCAGGCAGAAGAAAATGTGACCACAGCCGAGACCGCTTATAATAAAGCAAAGCGGGAACTGGAGCAGGGAAAACTGACCGCAGCCGAGACAAAAAAACTGCGGACGCTGGCTTACAATACCGCACAGGAGACTTACGATATTGCGCTGGGGTATCTGGAACAGGATCTGTCCGATCAGCAGGAAACCTACGATGAGACTCTGGAAAAATGGAACGAGTTCAGCACCTATATCGATGGCAACGCGGTATGCGCCAGATACAACGGTGTGATCACCAGTGTGGAACTGGAGGCCGGAGACAAGATCAGTACCGGAACCTCTCTGGTTACTTTATACGATATGGACGAAGTGACCATAACGGTAACAGTGGATGAAGATGACATGACGGATATCTCTCTGGGATCTGCGGCGAATATTGCATTGACGGCATATCCGGAAGATATCTTTACGGCAAAGGTGACGGCTATCGGAGATGCAACATCGGATTCCAGTGGAAATATAACTTATGACGTAACTGTCACATTAGAAGGGGATGTCTCCGGACTGTTCCAGGGCATGACAGGAGATGTGACTTTCGTTACGGAACAAACGGAAGAAGTGCTGTATGTCTCACGCAGAGCCATTATCACAGAGGATGACAAGACTTATGTAAAAGTGAAGACTGCAGATGGCAGCATTGTGAGAAAAGAAATAACGACAGGGCTGTCAGATGGTTCTAATGTGGAGATCTCCGGAGATATTGCAGAAGGAGACACTGTGTTGATCGAAAGCAGCATTACGAAGTAGAGCGGAGACCTGTGGGAAAGTAAGGTCAATGGAAGGGAAGAAGTAGAATATGAGATTATCCGAAATATTACGTCTGGTGTGGCTGAACCTGTCACAGAATAAATTCAAAGTGATCCTGACTTCCATCGGTATCGTTGTGGGATCCGCCACCATAATGCTGGTGCTGGCGATAGGTACCGGTGGAAAAGAAGAAGTGGCGGAGCAGTTCAAGAACCTGAATGCCGGAGCCATTGATATTTCCTGCGACAGCAGTGACAGCGGTGGTTTTAGCTTTGAAATGCCGGGCGGTGGAGGAAGCGTTACCGTCACAAATATGGGCGGAGGCCCCGGAGGAGGTTCCGGCGGCGGTATGTCCGGTGGTCCCGGCGGGGGAATGGATTTCGGCGGATTTTTCGGATTCGGACAGGAGGAAGAGAGCGAAGCCGTGACATTGACCAGTGAAGACGGTGATGATCTGGCAACTTTTGTATCGGGAATCTCTGCAACTACGATCTCTTATTCCACTACAGCATCGGTGGAGGGAGGCGATATGACCTCTGCTTCCTATTACACCATTGCCGGTGTGGAAGACAATTATGCCGCCATCAGTAATCTGGAAATGGCCATCGGGGATTTCCTCACAGAAGAAAACAACGAGAGCAAGGAAAAGGTGTGCGTACTGGGTGCCACCGTGGCAAAGGAAATTTTTGGAAGCGCCTACGATGCCTATGACGGTACAGTCTATATTGATGGCCGTCCCTATATAGTGTCAGGGGTACTATCCGAGATGGGAACTGTGGCATCCGGCACCAGCCCGGATACGGCGATCTATGTACCTTACGAAACCGGCATCAAATACATTACCGGTACGAGCATTAGTCCAACCATTACCGTGGTCGCAGAAGATGTGAATCAGGTGGACACTGTAATGACAGGCGTGGAGAGTGCCTTAAAAGAAAGTTATCCCAACACCACATTTACCATCAGCGATGCCGGAAGCAAGATGGAGGCAGCCTCTGCTTCCAACGAGACACTGACATTACTGTTAATCTCCATGGCGGTGATCGTATTTATTGTCGGCGGTATCGGCATTATGAATGTATTGTTTGTATCCATCAAGGAGCGTACCAATGAGATCGGTATTTTGAAAGCGCTGGGCTGTTCCCGGAAGGATGTCCTGTTGGAGTTTTTATTGGAAGCAAGCTTTACCAGTCTGGTAGGAGCCGTACTGGGGGTGCTGGTGGCTCTTGGAATTACGCCATTCGTGCAGCTGTTCAACGTGAGAGTGTCCCTGTCGGTACAGGGTGCAGTATTGTCGCTGTTGTTTGGTGTCCTCACCGGAAGCATCTTCGGCTTCTATCCGGCATATATGGCATCGAGACTGATCCCCGTAGAAGCTTTAAATCAGGAGTAGTGCGAAAGGTGTAAGGATTATGATGGAAAACGCAATGATCACCATGAAAAATATAAATAAAGGCTATATGCTGGGAGAGGAGCGTCTGCCGATCCTGAAGGACATCAATTTTCAGGTAAATAAGGGAGAATATGTGGCAATCTTAGGCCCTTCCGGTTCCGGTAAGACTACGTTAATGAATATGATCGGCTGTATGGATGTGATGGACAGTGGGGAATATTATCTGGATGGCATGGCAATCCACAAGACCAAGGAGGACGATCTGACCATGGTGCGCAACCAAAAGATCGGGTTCATTTTCCAGAACTATCAGCTGATCCCGACCTACAATGTCATGCAGAATATTATCATGCCCCTGCTGATGCGTGGCATGACCCATGAGGAAGCAGAAGAAAAGTGTAAAAATACTATCAAACTGCTGGGGCTGGATCACCGTATCGGACATAGGCCTAACGAATTGTCCGGCGGACAGAAGCAGAGAGTATCCATTGCCAGAGCACTGGTGGGACAGCCGGCGATCCTTCTGGCGGATGAGCCTACCGGTGCTCTGGATCAGACCAGCGGCAGAGAAGTACTGAAACTGTTCCGGGAACTGAACAATATGGGCAACACCATCGTCATGATCACCCACGACCTGGGTGTTGCACAGTCAGCGAAACGTATCGTGCGCATTGTGGATGGG
>ULVB01043969.1_pt1 | contig 11240 bp, 13 predicted proteins | sample 1959071 | NCBI WGS metagenome assembly ULVB01 (sample SAMEA4835776, study PRJEB28245) | human gut metagenome | biome: gut microbiome; material: fecal sample | place: Denmark | collected 2008 | reverse complement strand
TTAAATAAAGAGTTAAAGGAAAAGACCGGACAGAGTCTGGGGTTTAATTATGATTGTTATACGGGAATAGAAGACTACAAAGAACATCTTCGAGAGTGTGCTAAAGATGGAAAAATAATAATACGCCCACAAGATGAGGCCGCGAGAAATAGATTTGCTACTGTGATAAGTAGACAATAAATTAGAAGGCGACAACGCTACCCAAAAGTTAAAGGAGGGATAAAATGACTCAAAAACATAAGGAAGCCAGCATGAAATTTATCGAGCATTTTGGATATTACCCAAATCATCCAAATGATATAGATTTTGATCAGGATGCCTATGCAGAGGAACTGTTAAAATGTGTCGAAGATAACTTTGATTATACAATAAAGAAGTATGGAACGGTGCCAAAAACAGAACAGCCTAAACCTGAAATAATTTGGGATTAAATACCACCAGTCGGAGATGACATGGTGGTATTTTTGTATTACCGCACTTCGATCTGGCACATCTTCATTGCTTCTAAAGCATTCTTATGGCTTTCAGGCGTGACACCGGCGCAGCAATCCTGCAATACAGCAACCGGTACTTCCGGTAAATACGCTTTAACGAGCAATGCATTGGAAATAACACAAATATCAGTACACAGCCCCACCAACGTAATTTCTTCAATGTCTTCCTCAATAGCCAGTCTCTGTAAATAGTCTCCCAACTCTTTGGAGCCGAAGGTCATCTTCTCGAACACTTTGTCCTGTGGGCATTTCACCGTCTCGATATCCTCTGCCAGATTCCAACCGTCGGTTCCTTTGATGCAATGTGGCACCGGCAGATTTTTTCCTTCCTGCGTATCCATGTAATCATCAAAATGTGTGTCTTTCGTGTATAAAATCGTTCCTTCAAAGCCCTTAATTGTCTCAATAACGTTAGGTACAATAGCAACCGCTTCTTTCGTGCCAAGTGCACCGTCAATAAAATCATTTTGCATATCTACAACAATTAATACTTTCATAAATTCACTTTTCCTTTCCAACTATATCAAGCTTAAAAAGCTTCTAACGTTCTGTTTATTAACAACTCCAACTTCCCATACCTCAAGTCCTCCACAACCACATATTGCTTATTATGTCAATAACTCAAACTTCCCACACCCGAATGTACGCCAAAGTCCCATAATACTTATTACGGGGTACGTTTACTAACATTTTGTAAGGACAAAATCACTGCAAATATTTTGCCTCCATTCTCGACAAAACGCTCTTCTCTTGACACTCCTCGTCTTGCCGCAGCAACGCTTCCATCGATTTACGCTGTTCTACAGTAAGTGCATTTGAGAGATTTGCCACAATGAAATCCTTTTGTTCTGCCGTCAATAGCATCATTCTGCTTTTCGCACCAAATCCTATGCAAAAACGATGTTGCACGCTATTCGCATAATAAACAACATAGCCTTGTTCCATTAAAAAGTTCTCAGCTCTGATACCTGTCAAATATTCGCCATAGGTCTCCTGTACCAATTTTTGGGCAGATGCCACATGCTGCCAACATTCACAAAATGTAAAAGTTCCATCCCCTGCTAAAAATCCGCATAATTCCATAACATTTCTCCTCCCTGGCAAATCCAGCATCCCCATCTCATTTATCACTTAAGAATTTGTTCTATCTCCTGCAATTCTTCCTCACTAAACTCTAAATGTTCTATACAAGCCGCATTATCAATGATCTGCTGCTTTCTGCTTGCGCCGGCAAGTACTGTGACAACCGCCGGATTATGCAGGCACCAAGACAATGCCATCTGAGAAAGCGTCTGTCCCCGTCGCTCGGCGAGGGTATTTAACTGTTGCAATTTGCTGACCAATTCTTTATTCAATTGTTCTCCAAGCCATGTATTTCCTCTTCCCACGCGCGAATCTGTTGGAATCCCATTTAAATATCGGTCTGTTAAAAATCCCTGTGATAATGGAGAAAAGACTGCAAGTCCAATCCCATGCGCCAACGCGTATTGATCCAGACCATCCTTTTCCACTTGACGGTTAAGCATCGAATATGACGGCTGATTTGCAATAAACGGCGTCCCCAAGTCCGTAAGCAGTTGCTGCATTTTCTCGGTCTGCTCTGCATTATAATTCGAGATTCCCACATACAATGCTTTGCCCTGACGAACAATCTGATCCAACGCATGTGCCGTCTCCTCAAGCGGAGTATCCGGGTCAAAAACATGATGATAAAAAATGTCGACGTAATCCAATTTCATCCGTCGTAAACTTTGATCCAAGGAAGCGATCAAGTATTTGCGAGAACCATTTCGATCACCATATGGTCCGTCCCACATCTCATAACCCGCCTTCGTTGAAATGCAAAGTTCATCACGAAATTCACGCATTCCCCGGTCTAATATCCGCCCAAAATTTTCCTCTGCACTTCCATTATAAGGATTCCCATAATTATTCGCCAGATCGAAGTGTGTAATCCCCAGATCAAACGCTGTATGTACCATTTCTTCCATATCGCTGAAACGACCCTGATGCCCAAAATTCTGCCATAATCCCATAGATACTTTAGGCAGTTTTAACCCGCTGCGGCCACAACGCGAATAGATCATTTTGTCATATCTCTTATCACTCGGCAAATACATTTTCTGTTTCCTCCTGTTCCAAAAATAACAACATAACGTCACAATTCTCTTTCAGTGTATCATATATTTTACATAGAATCTATCCCAATCATTTTTTCCATAACAAACACGACGTACTCATCTCAGGAGTTCCCCGGAAATTCCATTAGGCATAGAAATCCTGTGCCGTTATTTATGACCGTATACATACAAACTGCAAGCAAATAGAAAATATATTTTCCTGCAGATCTGCTGTGATCTGTCCATTCATCTGTTCTACAAGCTGACGTGCAATTGCCATTCCAAGTCCGCTCGACGTGGTACTCCTCGCCAGATCTGCCTTATAAAACCGTTCAAATATCCGCTCCACATCAATATATTCCGGGTGCATCACTTCATTTTGTACAAGCAGGCATGCCTCTCCCTCCTGCTCTGACAAAACGATCTTTACATGTCTGCCACCATGTTCCCATACATTTTTAATCACATTTTGCAGCACTCTGCGCATTGCCTGATCATTGCCAAGCACCCATAATGCGCCCTCCTCAAGCTGTAATTGCGGTTCCATCTGTTGTTTTTGCCACTCATTATAATACGAAAACAAGGCTTCTTTGACCAATGCTCCAAAATCGCATTTTGTCAAAGGAACCTCATAACTTCTGCTTTCCAATTTTGTGTAAGTAAACAACTCTTCTAACATATCCCGCAACGCATGAATGCGTTCTTGAATAATTTGCAAATAACGTGTTCGCTCCTTTGCATCCTCTGTATCCTCCAACAACTGAAAATACCCATCCAAGGAGGTTAACGGTGTGCGAATGTCATGTGACAGATTGGTATACGTCTGCACAAGTCTTTTCTCCTTTTGCACCCACTCCTGCCTGTTGCTGCGCTGCTTTTGCAAGATCTCATTCAATGAATCCGTTAATTTGCCAATCCCCAATATACGAATATCACTGACCAATATCCCATCACTTTGCTTGTCCTGCACAAACCGGAGTTGTTCCTCCAGCTTGCGCATCTGCCACCGCACCTTGACCAACAAATAGGACATTACCACCAACGCGGACAACGATACTGCCACATACCACGTCATACCAAATCCCTCTTTTCTATCTGTATTATATTTATCAAAGACATCACTACGAAATAGCCGACCACTAACAAGCACACATTGCGAATTTCTGTTGCAGTCACGTCAATCTGCAATGTTTTCATTTTGGTCGTCAGCAAATACGGCTGCAAGTCTACACTTCTGTTAAACAATTTCTTTATCACCGCAGAAATCCCCATGCAGGCAACCGGTGCCGCCCCCATGATCAAACACATTCCCAATGTCATGCTAAATGCCATACTTCGAATAAGCATTGCGATCGTCATACAAAGGATCAAAAACACATACTGCAATGCCATTCCCAGTAAAATCTCCGGCAAATATTTTGTCACATCACCCCATTTTATATAATGAAATGTTTTGTATACCGCAATGCTCTGCACAGCCAAGCTGATCAGATCAAATACGACTGTATATATCGCCATGGCGATCCACTTTGCATACACAAGGTGACGCCTATGTTCCATCTGCCCGCCAATATTTTTGATATATCCATTTTTGATATCTGACATCGCAAACATTATCGCAAAAATAAGCGCCATCATTGTCAAAATACCCGATTTCAAATGCAATAAAAACATATCTAAGACTTCTACTGACTCTGCATCCATCTCGCTGGTGTCCTCGGAAATACCAAAAAATATTGTAGCGTTATTATCGTTCGCTGACCCTATTTCCAGATTTGCCTGATCCTTTTTCTTCGCTTTACTTGCCTGCAGACCATCTTTGTTCTGCTGTCCCGAAACATTCCCCTCTGATGTACTTTGTTCCTGTCCCGAAACATTCCCCTCTGATGCACTTTGTTCCTGTCTCGCAGCCTTCATATCATCACAGTTAAACTCTGTTGTCATAAAAACCAAGCCGATCATAATAATACTGATCACCCAAAAAGATCTCATCCGAAATATTTTATATAATTCCATGCGAATACTATTCCACATATTATTGCTCCTTTCACCGACAACCTATTTTTCTGCTGTCATATTCAAAAAATAACGTTCCAATTCTTCCTGGTAAATCCGTAATTCCCTCGGAAACACCCCCGCTTCAACCAACTGTGCATTGATCTGCGCGCTATCCTCCAGCCGTTCATACAAATACAAATGGTTGACATCAATCATCTCATAACGAGTTATTCCCAGTCGATCCAAAATCGGCATCGCCTGCTCCGGCTGATCTAATGTAAGTTCCAATCGTTTGCTGCATTGCTGTATCAACTGTTCCTGCGAAATCTCCTGTAGTAACACACCATTGTGAATAATCCCAAAATCCGTACACAACTTTGATAATTCTTCCAAGATATGGCTGGAAATCAATATTGTAATATTTCGTTCCTCAGACAAACGCTGCAACATATCACGGATCTCCACAATGCCTTGCGGATCCAACCCATTGATCGGCTCATCTAACACCAAAAAATCCGGGTTGCCTACCAAAGCCAAAGCAATACCAAGCCGCTGTTTCATACCAAGCGAAAAATGCTTTGTCTTTTTGCGCCCGGCATGTACCAGACCGACTAATTCCAACAATTCTTCTGCATATTTTTTATCACGGATCCCAAACAATTCTGCCTTGATCATAAGATTGTCCTGCGCTGACATATTCGGATACAATCCCGGCTGCTCAATAAGGCATCCCACTCTCGACCGTACTTTCGCTAATGATTTTCCGGAACAGCCAAATATCTCATACTCGCCAGCAGTTGGGTCCGCTAATCCCGCGATCATCTTTAAAACCGTCGTTTTGCCTGCACCATTCCTGCCGATAAATCCATATATCGCGCCCCGCCGTATGTGCATATCCACGTGGTCAACTGCAACATGTTTGCCAAACTGCTTCGTCAAACCTCTCGTTTTCAATAACATTTCTCTATTGCCTTCGCTCATATTCATCCTTTCTGTGCTCTCTCTTGTTTTACATAGACTATCATAACTGCCATTTCCGAATATATCGCTAAGAAATAGTAAAGAAATAGTAAAGATTTATAAATGCGCGACCATACAATAACCGATTCCCCATACTGTTTGTATATATTCCTGCTCTGTAATTTTTTTAATCTTTTTGCGAATATTGCTGATATGAACATCCAATGTTTTTGTTTCCCCCATATACTCCTCCTGCCAAGCATAAGTAAACACTGCCTCTTTACTAAATACCTGCCCCGGATGTTCCAATAACAATTCCAAAATTGCAAATTCCTGCCGCGTCAAGTGTCCCAATTCTTGACCATCAATCATCACCCGATGCGTTTCCTTATCCAAATCCATCCCTCGACATTTTAAATGTGTGGACTCTTCACCTGCGCCATGCTGCAAATGTCTCAATTGAATCTGCACTCTGGCAATAACTTCCTTCACGTCAAAAGGCTTTGTCATATAATCATCTGCACCACTCGTCAACAGATCCAATTTTTCTTCCATCTCGCCTTTTGCCGTCAATACAATGACCGGCACATTACTTGTTTGCCGGATAATCCCGGCAACATAAGATCCAGCAAGATCAACTGACATTCATTGTGTTCTAACCACAACAAAGCCTCTGTCCCAGAAAACGCCTGACTACAGGCATACCCCGCCTTGCCAAGCGCTTCCTTCAATAAATTATTAATATGTAAATCGTCTTCCACGGTCAAAATAGTATACATTTTTCTCTCCAATATTACCCAATCAGCAAGCTGCCTTCCTCTTTTAACCAGCGTTCGCATTTTTTATAATCCGGCATCACCTTTGCCACTTCTGCCCAAAACTGCTTCGAATGATTCATGTATTTGCGGTGACATAATTCATGCACCACAACATAATCCAGCACTTCCGGCGGTGCTAACATCAACAAACAATTAAAGTTCAAATTGCCATTGCTGCTGCAACTGCCCCAGCGGGTTCTCTGATGACGGATCGTAATGCGTCCATAAGTCACACCCATCCGGGCCGCATAATGCGCCACGCGCTTTGGCACCACCTCAACCGCCTGCTCTGCAAGCTCATGAATTTTACTGTCCGATAAATGGTACTTTGCCTTGGCCGCCATTCGCACTTTATTTCGCTGCACCATCTTTGCATAATTTTCTTCCAGCCAGCTTTGTTTCTCGTTCAAAAATCGAACAATGTCCCGCTTCGGCATCCGATTTGGCACACGTAACACCACCCGGCAGTCTTTTTTGATCTCCAATGAAATCGTTTTACGCCGGGAGCGGACAATTTGCACCGGAATATTTCCTATTTGATACATCATAAGCCGATATTCCTTTCTTCCTTTAACCTCTCATTTCGCCTACTCAAACTTCCCATACCTCAAATCCTCCACAACATCATATTGCTTATTATGTCAGCATAATAAAACTATTTTGCAGCCAATATATTAAATTGTTCTGTCATCAGAGAACTAAGATAATTGCCAAAGAACGCAGAGTTTTTATGTGATTTCTTATTTTGTTATGTCTCTGATAAATACATGCCTGAAGGAATGTCTGAGATGTCCCGGTTTAGCAAGGTATCATCCATTTTGGGACGGGACGCTTTCGCTACGATGCGCTACGTTACGTTACTTAATGTCTCTGATCACGTGCACATATTCAATGTGCGGTTGAATCTGGCGAAGCGCTTTATATTGTGGAGCCTCTTCTTGCTGCAATGTATCCAGTGCAAGTTGATACACTCGATGTTCATTCGCCCACCACACGATATATTCCAGTAATTGGTAAGATTCCTGTTCGGAAATGTTGTTACGGATCCCTTGCAAAACCCGGATTCCCACGCTGTCTCCTTGGGGAAGCAGACAGTCCAATAACCGTTCCAGCTTAAATCCACTCACATCTGCCTGCAGATCCATCTTCTCGCCGTGCAATTGACAGGAAAAGCTGTCGATTGTCAAAATACTCTCATCGTCTTTCCCATCTGTACCTGCAACGCCTGCCAGCCAATGATTGACCGCCTCCGTCGCTTCACGAGATAAATTACGATTGACCGCCGGGACACTAAGCACATTCAATGCAAGCTGCAATTCTGCCTGGCATGGTATTCTCTTAACCAAAGAGCCCGCAACCTTTTTGAACATTTTCTTAGGACCGGATTCCTCCGGCCGATACTTCTGTATCTGCTCTGCAACAAAACATTGCAGCCCTTTTGCATCATACGAGGAAATCTGCACCTCAACCTTCAATCGCTCTTCCATGAAATCATGCCTCCTCTTCCGGATAAACAATTCCCCACTCGCGGCGCAAACTTGTCATGATCTCCATGACCTCTTCCGTATACTCTGCATATATGTGCGATGTATCTCCTTGGATCGCCATTTCCATATCCTGCAATTCATACATAAGTGCATCCTCATGCGCACCGGCACGCACTGTCTCCTTCGTTCCGTCAACATAAGTGATCACCGCTTCCTCTGCGCGCGGATACTCCATGATCTCAATATAACCTTTTTCGCAGGAAATCATTCCCCTTTTGGGCTGCTTCGAATGCAAACTCAATGCCACTGTTGCCATTTGCGCTTCTGCATTTTTGAGTACGAAAACCGATGACTCGTCCACTCCGGTCGGTGCCGGATTATACTGCGAAAGCACGACGTCCGGTTTAGACTCCATAAACCACCGCACAAACGACAAAGCATATACACCGATATCAAGCATCGCACCGCCGGCAAGATTACGATTGAAAAATCGATTTTGCATATCGTATTCCTTAAAACTGCCAAAGTTCATCGTTATAAGATTCACCTTGCCAAGACGTCCGGAAGCCAAAATCTCACGTAATTTACGATACAGCGGCATATGATAGATCGTCATTGCCTCCGCCAAGATCAGCTTCTTTTCCTTTGCTAACGCACGTACTCGTTCCAGCTCTGCGCTATTTAATGTGATCGATTTCTCCGCCAAAACATGCTTGCCGCCACGTAAGGCTTTCTCCATAAACGGCAAATGCGTATTGTGGGGCGTTGTAATGTATATCACGTCCACATCCGGATCGGTAAACATTTCCTCAAAATCATCATACACTTTCTCGATCCCATACTTCTCAGCAAACGCAACAGCTTTCGAGTGCGTGCGGTTGCCCACCGCATAAATGTTGCGTCCGTCCTTTGCCAACGCAGCCGCCATCTCATTTGCAATCACGCCTGTCCCAAGAACCGCCCACTTAATCTCTGCCATAAGTTCTCTCTTTCCTTTGAATCCTCAATGTATGTTGTGGCATCAGTTACCACAGACACTGCAGCGTCAGTCACTACACGTCGCAGCACCAGTCACCACAGACACTGCAGCGTCAGTCACCACACGTCGTAGTACCAGTCACCACAGACACTGCAACATCAGTCACCGCCGTTACTGAGTACAGCCACCACTTTCCCATTCTTCATATAAATTTCACCGGCATATCCACCATTGTAATACTTGCCGACATTCTCTATCTGTGAATAGTAAATCTTTAACTCCTTCATGTACTTCTTGACCGATTTTTTGGACACACGACGATATTTTCGTTTCTCCCCATCTAACGGAAACAATACATCCGTGTAATAAAATCGGCATTTTTTCGATAACTTCAACGTAATCTTTTTCTTCAAAAAATAAGGATCGGCACTGTCGAAATATCCTTTTTGCGGACGAACCACAATGCGCTTACCCGTCATCTTCACAATTTGATATTGCGTAGCTTCATCCTTGCGATTGGTTCCTTTCGTATAATGCTTCTTTCCCTTCGTAAGCGATGCCTCCCGATACACTTTCACACCCTTCTTGTACATAAACATCTTGTACGCAGATGCAGAAGCTTCCGCTCCAACTGTTGTCACACAAATACATGCGATCACCAGCATTGTCAAAATCTTAGAAATTTGCTTATTCATGGTGAACCTCCATTCTCCCAGATCCGCTTAGTGTGAATCCAAGGGCATACTGTTTGCTTTGTTGTTTGTTCTATTATTGTGTGGATCGTACGAAAATCCATACACAGTAATTATAGTTATATTTTAACAGGCAGGTGGGGGATTGGCAAATGGAAATAGGAACCACACATATTCCCTGTGAAATATGTTGGTTCCTATCATATAAACATAATATCAACTTCAAATACCAGCCATCTGATATCCTGCGGACACTCACCCTCTATCAATAAATCACACCACGAAAAACTCGATATCCCTGCATTGGACTTTTCATAAGTATTACATCAACGTATTTCACGCTATTTTTTTGTGGAAAAAATACCTTGAACTTAACTTGAGGCTGTCCAAAACTATTCTTCTTAACACTTACGACTCCTTGATTCGTCCAGCCAGCGGAATACTTAGCATATGATGTCTTAAGTATTGCCTCCCCAAGACCAGCTTCTGCAATTGCAACTACCTCGTTTTCATCAAAATCATTCTGTGAGCTGCTATCTGAATTTGATGAATTATTATCATTGCTACTTGATGAAGTATCATCGTTTGTGGTCTCTGTGTACTGATCTTCTTCATATCCCGGCAAACGATCGTTTTCTCGTATATCCTGCAATGACTTTGGCAAATATGAATATTCCTCATATGCATAACCATCCTGTCGTCTTGCATCAATCGCATAATGTGAGACATATCCGGGAACATTCATTTCATGATGCCAATCTATATATATTTTCTTCGGATTATCCATATAATAGTAATATATGGTTGTAAAGCAGTCATCTGTGGTCGCTGTGTATATTCCGTACCTTTTTCCTCCACGTTCATATTTCGAAATGGTAAGTTTCTTTTGCGTAGTATACTCTACCCATGTTCCATAAAAATACTTCTTTAAAATCTGCTCTGTTTCCGATGCTGTTAAGTACCGTAAATCTTCCGTCAAAAGATACTCCCCTTCCTCTACCCCCTTCTTAAAACGAGCATATTTTTGCTTAGTGTAAATATTAGCCACCACTTTTTTCACAGCTTTTGTATTTCCTAATTGTTTACAAATGCTTAATGCTGCATCGTATTTCTTTTGTTTAACTAATTTTTTTGCAATTTTCAATAAATAATCACTTGTCTGTTCATAATTAAGCGTTTTTGTAAAATATTGCGCCGCATTTTGGTATTTTTTCTGTGTATACAAATAACTTCCCTGCTTGTAATCGCACTCTGTTGTAACTTCCGCAGCCACATTCTGATCTGTTAATGATGCAATTAATGCACGCGCTCCTTCAAAATCATTTTGATTCATTTTATCCAATATCTGTCCATACTGGCATTGCAAAATCAACGTATCCTTATCATCAATCTGTAATTGATCTATATCTGATGCTTTCAGCAGCGTTAATGCTTTCTCATAATCTCCTCCCTGCATCGCATCACTAATCATCAATGCATAACTTTGAGAAGCCTTGCTTAATGAATCACTATATTGCCCCAATGCCTTAAAACCATTATATGCTTCTTGATATTTTTGCGCATCATATAATTTTTGCGCCGCCTGATACTGTTCTTTTTTCGTTGGTGTATTTGTTTTACTCTGATTATTACCACATGAACAGCAATACATGCTAATACAGAATATTGCTAACAATAATAGTCCCTTTTTTT
>ULVB01083874.1_pt1 | contig 11248 bp, 7 predicted proteins | sample 1959071 | NCBI WGS metagenome assembly ULVB01 (sample SAMEA4835776, study PRJEB28245) | human gut metagenome | biome: gut microbiome; material: fecal sample | place: Denmark | collected 2008 | reverse complement strand
TGTGCTGTTTGTGGACGAGGAAGCGCTGAAAACAGATCCCGATGCGCTGGGCGGAAGCAGCCTTGCAGATTTCCGCGCACTGTATTCCTCCATGAAGGCGGAGGATACCACGGAGATCAAGCGTCATGTACAAACCGTACAAGAGGAATGGGCTTCCCGCGGCGTTACCTTTCGGGAGAATGAAAGAATCCGCCTCATCACGGTATTCTTCCATGATAAGCCGACCGAGGAGGAATCGCTGCTGTTTGTCGGGCATGTTGGCGTTCTTTTGACGGCAGAGAACGGGACGCTGTACTTTGTAGAAAAGGTTGCCTTTCAGGAGCCGTACCGGATGCTGCGCTTTGCCGACCGAACGGCACTGAGCGATTACCTTATGGGGAAATATGACACCTCATGGGGACAGGATACGGCGAGCCCCTTTATCATGGAGAACGACGAGCCTATGGCCGGCTGGCGTCCAAATACTGAAGGAGGGGCATTCACCGGCCATGTACTAAGCGGCGGCGATGAGGAATACTGCAAGAGCTTCCGTAAACACCAGCCTGAAGGCTGATGGGTTGCTTTGCGACTACGGCGGTGTCTGTTGAAAAAAAGCTGTCCTGGGTTCAAAACTCAAAATTGTTCACTTGAAAGGTTATGGAGGAGTGCCGGAGATGGTAATCCTCCTTGCTTTTTTGTACAGAGGGAACGGGTGAGAAGCAAAGAAAATAAGAAACTACTTTCCTATGCAGCTAACAGACTTATGTCGTTTTGCTGGGCAAACTGCCACAATGCAGCCGCAATAATTGGCTATTTTCACAAAGAAAATCGGCAATATCGAGGGAGACAGGCGATTTTAAGGACGGAAAGCAGTTTCACAGAAAACGATTTACAGCATTTTTGGCGTGAATTATAATAAAAATGCCCTATAGTGATATTGGGACAAAAAAATATGGAGGAAAGTAAGATGAAAAAGGTATTGGCCATTCTTTTTGCTGTTTCTTTGTGCATTTCCTCGCTTTATACGGTTGCCTTTGCGGAAGAAGAGAAGAGCAACGAGATGATTCCTGTTTGCGTATCCGTACCTGAAGGCTGGGACGCTCCCTGCTGTTGGGCCTGGGCGGATGATGGCACAAACGCTTTTGAGGCATGGCCTGGCGAGCAGCTTGAGCCTTTGGATGATGGCTGGTATTACACTTATGTTCCACGCTTTGTGCAGAACATCATTGTCAATGCCAGTGAGGCCTCTGTCCAGACGGAAGGCATTGCGGTAGAGGCCGGCAAAGCCGTTTGGATCACGGTTGCCGATGACGCGACCGCTTCTGTAAGCTATGAAGCGCAGAGTATGGCAGAGATCCCCGAGTATGTGGAGAAGTTTACAGTACATGCTTATGTGCCGCTGACATGGAAAAGCGTAAATCTTTGGGCATGGTCCGCCCCCGATGGTACCAATGCATTTGTGGCGTGGCCCGGTCAGGCTATGGATGAGGGTGAAGACGGCTGGTTCACCGCCAAAGCCCCTACATGGGTGAATTCTGTCATCGTTAACGGCAACGAGGGCACTGTTCAGACAGCCGATATCAGCATTGATGGCAAGGAGCTTTGGATTACCGTTTATGAGGATCTGAGCTATGAGCTCTCCGACACAGATCCGAACAAAACGGCTGAAAATATTACCGTCCGCGTTCAGGTTCCCTCCGACTGGTCTGCTCCGTGCTGCTGGGCATGGTCTGCGCCGGACGGCACAAATGTATTTTCTTCGTGGCCCGGTGAGGCTCTGACAATGGATGGCGACTGGTATACCATCGAGGTTCCCGGTTGGATCAACTCCGTAATCATTAACGCCAATGAAGGCTCTGTCCAGACCGCTGATCTGTCTGTTGAAGTCGGAAAGGATGTATGGATTGTTGTGTCTGATGCGGAAAATGCAACTGTCAGCTATGAGGAACCTGCCGGCAGCAAAATCGTTGCCGCTGAAAAGGACAATACCGTTCTGATTGTTTGCGTTGCTTTGGCTGTTGCTGCTGCGGCAGCGGTTGCGGTCGTTGTTGTGGTAAAGAAGAAAAAAGCAAAGTAACGGTTGATAACAATAGTGCGGGTATGCGTTTTTGCATCCCCGCACTATGTATTAGAAAGGGGATATTATGAAACGATTTCTCGCCTTGACGCTGGCGCTGCTGATAGTAATGACCATGGCGGCGTGCGGCGGATCTGGCGGCAAAGCTGCCGATCCGAATACTCTTGTTGTGTGGCACGACAAGGAGGCCGCAGTCATTGAAGCCTTACAGGCTTATCTGGATAAGGCGCTGCCTAATATCACGGTACGGTTTGAAAAGAAAACCAGCCTGACAGACTCGCTGAAGCTGGTAGGCAATGATCCTTCCTCCGCTCCCGATCTGTTTGTATTTGCCCATGACAAAATAGGCGTTTTTGCCGAAATGGGAATACTTACGCCTGTTACAGAGCTGATCTCACAAAGTGAACTGTCCGGTTATCTCCCCATGACGCTGGAGGCTGCGACCTACAACGGCAGCTTGTACCAGCTTCCTCTGTATTTTGAAACGCTGCTGTTTATGTATAATCGACGCTATATGCAGGATGAAGAGGTGCCGACCACCACAGAAGAATTGCTGGCGTATATGAAAGAAAACACCGGGCGCGGTCGCTACGGCTTTGTGGAGCAGCACAGCACCGCCTATTACAGCGCTGCATGGATTCACGGCTTTGGCGGCAGCATTATCGATGCAGACGGCACACCGTTTCCCGATCAGCAGGCAGTCAAGGACGCGTTGGAGTATCATTTGAAATTTGTAGATCTGATGCCTGGGGAAACGGAGTATTCTACGGTGAATACCCTGTTTTTGGAGGGGAAAGCGGACGCAACAATCGGCGGTCCGTGGATGGTTCCCTCTGCCCGTGAAGCGAATATAGACCTCGGCATTGCTTCGATGCCTACCGTAGATAAAACAGGCAGGGCTCTTGCTCCCTACTCCGGCGTGCAGGGGATTCATGTGCTGACCTTCGCGGCACAGAACAAAACGGACGCCGTCCAAAGGCTGCTGCATGCATTGCTGGATCCGGAAGTGGGTGTTGTGCTGGCGCAGGCAAGCGGCTGTGCTCCGGCAAACAGCGCATGCTATGATGACGGCCGTGTATGTGATGATACACTGGTGCAGGCAATGCGCACTACCGCTGAAATTGCCGTTCCCATGCCCAATATCCCCGAAATGGATGTTATGTGGACAGTAGTCGGTAATTTGCTGACAGATGTAAACCTCTCCAAATCGGGGATAGACAAAGCCTTTGCTGCCGCATTGACGCAAGCGAACAGCTTGATTGACGCCATGCATTGAGGAACTTTCTATGAAACATAAGCTACAAAAGGAGTGGCTCCGCTCCTATTTATGGTCCGGACCGTCCCTCCTGCTGATTGCTTTGGTAGTAGTCTTTCCCATCCTCTATACGTTCTATATCTCTCTGACCAACATGAACGTGTACCACTGGTTTGACTTTACCATTATCGGCTTGGAGAATTATATCCGTGCGCTGTTCGTTTTTGATTCCGGGTTTTTATCGGCGCTTCTCGTAACCGTTTTGTGGACGGTGGTCAATATGGTGTTGCAGCTGGTGATTGCCTTTGTGCTGGCAAGCCTTTTGAATATACAGAACTTGCGGTTTCGGAAGCTGTATAAAACACTGCTGATGTTTCCGTGGGCCATGCCCGGCTATGTCTCCATTCTTCTGTGGAAAACCGGCATGTTCAACACACAGTTCGGCTTGCTGAACCAGTGGATGGAAAAGCTGGGGCTGGAGACTATGCGGTGGCTATCCTCGGATGTGTCGGCATTTATCTGCTGCACGGCTGTCAATCTTTGGCTGGCGCTGCCGTTTATGATTATGATTATGGATGGCGCTATGCAGAGCATAGAGAAAAGTTACTTTGAAAGCGCTTTGCTTGATGGTGCCGGATGGGGGCAGCGCACCCGTTATATTACGGTTCCAGCCATTCGTCCCATCATTGCGCCGGCTGTTATTATCACCATCTTCACAACCTTCAAGCAATTCGATGTGATCTATCTTCTGACACAGCAGGCTGGAGCCAAAACCGGCGCACATGTGCATACTATTTTGACCTATGCCTACGAAAATGCATTCATCAGCAATAACTATGGATACAGCTCTGCCATATCCATCATTATCTTTGTGTTGCTGATTGCATTCTCCGCCCGGTATCGGCTGCAAGAGGAGGGTTCCAGATGAGCCGCAAACAAAAAGAACGCGTTCGCCTTACGGCACTGAATATTTTCTTTATTGTCCTGTGTTTTATTACACTGATTCCTATTCTCTATTCGCTTAGTGTTTCCCTTAACGGACAAAACACATTGCTGAGTTCGGATTTTTCCTTTATCCCCAAGAACTTCTCACTGGAAAACTACCGCCGTGTCCTTTTTGGTGAAGATATTCTCACATGGCTTGGCAACAGCGTTTATCTGGCGGTCGTTACTGTATCCCTGTCACTCTGTGTAGCAATTCCGGCTGCCTACTGTTTTTCACGGCGCCGGTTTCCCGGTCGCAGACCGATTTTGAAGTGCCTTGTGCTGCTCAATTCGTTTCCGGCTGTCCTGTCGATGTTTGCCGTATACCGCCTACTCCGCCCGATGGGACTTATCAATCACCGAACCGGCCTTATCCTGATCTATACCGGGACCATGGCGGTCTTCAGCCTTTGGAATATCAAGGGCTATTTTGACACGGTACCCGTGGAAATCGAAGAAGCTGCCCGGATGGACGGTGCGAATCCTCTTCAGGTGGTCACGCGAATTGTTTTGCCTTTGGCGAAGCCCAGTATCGTTGTCACAGCTCTGATGGTCCTGATTTATGTGTGGAACGAGTATATCTATGCTACAACCTTTATGACCGGCGAGAAGAACTACACACTGGCTGCCGGACTGTATGCGTTGCAAGCAACGGAAATGAGCGGCAGCTGGCCGGTTTTTGCCGCCGCGTCCATTACCGTATCAATTCCGGTGCTGATCATCTTCTTCTTATGCCAGAAGCACATGACTTCCGGCTTAACGGCCGGCGGAGTGAAAGGATAAGCATGAAAAAAGAAGCTGTTTTACACATCCCCATGTCGCAGTACGCACATGGACTTGACGAAAAGCACATCGTTTTTCGCCTGCGCTGCGCCAAAGGCGATCTGAAGAGCTGCACGCTCTACTATGGAGATACCGCCTGCCGTGTTACTCCCATCGTTTTTACTCCTGTCGCCATGAAGGTGGCAGCGAGCGATTTGTATCATGATTACTGGCAGGTAGTGCTGGATAGTCCCTATAAGCGACTGTATTATTACTTCCATCTGAATGACGGTACCGAGCGGGTCCTGTATTACGGCGATGTATTTACCGATCATCTGGTGGATGACCGTTCGCAGTATTTCAAGCTGCCGTTCAACCACCGGGCAGACATTGCGGTTGTGCCTGACTGGGTCAATGACGCTGTGGTGTACAATATTTTCCCCGACAGCTTTGCCTCAGGGGTCAAACGCATTTCCATTCAGGATCGAGCCATTGACTATCATGGTCAGCCCGTACGCGGCAAATTGGGCGGCACATTGTGGGGTATTGCCGACAATGTTGACTATCTGGAAGAGCTGGGCGTGAACTGCGTATACCTGAATCCCATCTTTGTGGCAGGAGAGTACCACAAATACGATCTTTTGGATTATTTTCACGTTGACCCGTGCTTTGGCGGCGACGAGGCACTGCATCATCTGGTACGTGTGCTTCATGCACGGGGAATCCGCATTTTGATCGACGGCGTGTTCAATCATTGCGGCTGGCATTTTTTCGCCTTTGAAGATGTGGTGGAAAAAGGAGAGGCATCCTCTTACAGAGACTGGTTCTACGGTTTGAAATTCCCCGTGGTGTGTCCGGACGATCCGGAGGATTATCCGGAATACGAATGCTTCGCCTATGAGCGGATGATGCCAAAGCTGGATACAGCGAACCCTGCTGTGCGAGAGTACTTTTGCGAGGTAGGACGCTATTGGGTGAAGAATTTCCACATCGACGGCTGGCGGCTGGATGTTGCCAGTGAAGTGGACGATGGCTTCTGGCGGGCATTCAGAAAAGCGGTGAAGGAGATTGACCCGGATGTGCTGCTCATCGGCGAAGTATGGGAAAGCGCAGGGCACTGGCTCCAGGGCGACATGTTTGACTCCACCATGAATTACGATTTCCGAAAGCACTGCAATCTGTTTTTTGCGGAGCAATCCATTGATGTATCGGATTTTGCGGGACGTATCACGGATATGCTCATGCGCTATCGGATGCAGATGACTCCGGCGCAGATGAATCTGCTGGACAGCCATGATGTGAGCCGGTTTCTGTCTTTGTGCGGCGGAGACATGAGGCGGTATCGATTGGCCATTCTTTTTATGATGACTTTTGTCGGAATGCCCACGGTTTTCTATGGTGATGAACTGGGTGTTCAAGGTCTTTCAGAAGAAGAATACCGTTGTCCGATGCCGTGGGATAACGAAAATTCGACTCTGTGTACTTTTTTCAAGGAAGCCATCGCCATGCGCAAAAAACTGGAACCGCTTCGCTGTGGCGATTTCCGCGTGGTATCTGCAGAGCGCGGAAGCGGACTAATCATCTACGCAAGGGAATACTGCAATCAGCGTGTTACCATCTGTATCAATCGCGGCGGCAAAGCCGTTGATTTGGACGAGGAATACGGTAAACTGCATTGGAGCGAAGGACTTGACCACAGGAAACTCTGCGATCACGGCTTTGCAGTATTTGTTGACGGTCAATGCTGAATAAATTATACTTAAAATAGTTGTATGATTATTCTGCATGGAGGGCTGTGTCATGGGTATTACGATTAAGGATGTTGCGGCAGCGGCCGGCACCTCTGTTTCTACCGTGTCCAAAGTGATCAATGGGCACTACAGTATTTCAGAGGAAACAGCGGCGCGGGTGCGCAGGGTTATGCAGGAACTCAACTATTATCCAAACGCCAGCGCACAGAGCTTTGCCAGAGGCACGACCAAAACGATTGCGGTTTTAGCAAATTTAGCTCCGAACACGGCCTTTCAGAATCCGCATATGTTTGAGATTATTGCGGGTTTAGAGGAGTCTTTGAGCACCAGAGGGTATCGGCTTCAGCTTCGCGGAGTAGACCAGGCAACTGCATACGAAGTAGCCAAGGAAGTGATTTATCGGCAAAGTGCCGACGCACTGGCCATCCACGTTTCCGTAATAGCATATCCCTTGTCCGGATTGCTTACAAAATCGCACTTTCCTCACATCGTGTTGGGCGCGCCGAATTTTGAAAGCCAGGTGTGTTGGATTGACAACAACAATGTGTACTCCGGAACCGTCGCAGCGGCTTATCTTCTTTCACGGGGATACCGGAAAATTGCATTTATCGGCGGACAGTATTACGACTTTGGGTCGCTGCATCGACTGCAAGGTGTAAAGCAGGAACTCGAAAATGCCGGCCTGCAATTGGAAGATCAGTATATCTGGTTGGGAGAATCCACCCGCGCAGACAGCTTCCTTATGACGATGAAGCTCCTGGATCATAAAATCCTGCCGGACGCCATTATCTGCGCCAACAACTATATTGCCATGGGGTGTGTTGACGCTCTTTGCAGGAAAAACATAAGAATCCCACAGGATATCGGCATTGTTGCGTTTGATGACTACCCGCTCTCTCAAGTAATAGAACCTCAGCTCACCATTGTGGATATCAATGTAAGGGACTTAGGCAGGCAAGCTGGTAAGTTGATAATAGACATAATCAAGCATCCCAATAAGCAAATTCAGACGTATGTAACGACTTCAAACATTGTGGAGAGAAAGTCAACCAGACGCACAAATCAAACTTAAAACGATGAATGGAATGGAGTCAGGAGCCGTAGAGCATAAGTTTTAGGGTTTTTACACGAGATATTAAGGCCATTTGATGCAGAAGGAGGAAATATGGCATGAAGCGTGCTAGAGGAGTTTTAGTGTTCGTGCTGGTAATAGTTTTGTTGCTATCCATACCTGGCGCGACTGTATTTGCTCAAGAAACTGTCAATGACCTTGGTCCAGTTTCGTCCAAAGATGTCATCTATCAGATTATTACTGACCGCTTCTATGATGGCGACAGTACAAATAATATTCCGGTTGGTTTTAGTTCCAACTTATATGACGGAACTGGGGCAGACTTGAAACTATATCAAGGTGGGGATTGGGATGGCATTGTTCAGAAAATTCCTTATCTGAAAGGGATGGGCGTAACCGCTGTTTGGATTTCCGCGCCCTATGAAAATCGAGATACAGCGATAATTGATTATCAAAATGACGGGAGTTACGACACTTGGACCAGCTTTCATGGATATCATGTGCGTAATTATTTTGCAACAAACAAGCATTTTGGTACTCTTAATGAGTTCAAGGATTTGCGGGATGCTCTTCATGAAAACGGCATTAAATTGGTAATCGATTTTGTTACCAATCATACAAGCCGTGAAATGAACCCAACAAACAACAATGCTCCAGAAGATGGAAAACTGTATGAGCCAGACCGCAAGGAAAATGGAGAATTTGCTTTTGATGCAAATGGAGAACCATATGACTACAACAATGACGGACTGATTGAAAACTTGATCGCTGATCCCAACAACAATATAAATGGCTGGTTCCATGGTCTTGGGGACAGAGGCAATGACTCTAGCCGATTTGGATACCGGCATAAGGATTTAGGTTCGCTTGCGGACTTCTCGCAGCAACATAGTGATGTTGTTGCGTATTTGGAAGCCGCCATGCTGTTTTGGAGTGATTTGGGCGTAAATGGTATTCGCCATGATGCTACTCTTCATATGGATCCGTCTTTTGTAAAGGGTCTAAAAGATGTTGTGGATTCCAGAAAAACAGTTACTCACTTTGGTGAATTCTTTATTGGCAGACCAGATCCCAAATATGATGAATACGTTTATTTTCCCAAGCAAACTGGTGTAAACAACCTTGATTTTGAGTTCTACCGAGCAGCAAGTACAACATTTGGCTCATTCTCTACTCCAATGAGCAACTTTGCCAATATGTTGGTATATACTCAGGAGGATTACGACCATCCTAATCAGACTGTAACCTTCCTAGATAATCACGATGTTACCCGCTTTGGATATACCCAAAGGAGTCAGAAAGTCTACAATGCGGCGCTTGCAGTTCTGCTGACATCAAGGGGCATTCCAACAATCTACTACGGAACGGAACAGTATGTTATACCCGGTGATGCAAGTGATGTTGCAGGAAGAGTATACATGCCCACCGAATGTGGCTTTAGTACAACAACAACAGCATATCAGCTTATAGCAACCCTATCTACCCTGCGGCGCTCAAACGATGCAATTGCATACGGCACTACAACCGTTCGCTATAGTGATGATAATGTGATGGTTTTTGAACGACAATTCTACGATGACGTAGTTGTCATTGCAGTCAACCGACAACCCGATAGTGCAAGCGTTATTCCTGCAATTCAAACAAATCTCCCCACCGGACAGTATTCGGATTATTTGGACGGATCCTTGTTTGGTACTGCCACGACTGTGCAGAACAATCTCATACCTTCGTTTACTATTTCTGGCGGCGGCGTTTGCGTATGGCAATACCAAGCATCCGAAGCGCCTTCCACGCCCCAGATTGGAGATGTAATCTCTACTACTGGACGTCCCGGAAATACCGTTCACATTTATGGAGATGGTTTTAGCGGGAATATCTCGGTATATTTCGGGACTACCGCTGCAACTGTTCAAAGTACAACCGCCAATAAGATTGTGGCAACTGTACCCGAGGGGGTTAATGCCGGACTCCAACCTATCACCGTGCGAAAGGGAACGGCAACTAGTAATGCAATTTACTATAATGTTCTGTCTGGAGATCAAAATCAGATAGTTTTCCATGTATCCGCTGAAACTCAACTTGGTGAGAACATCTATATAGTTGGGAACATTCCGGAACTCGGAAATTGGAATCCTGATAACTGTACGGAATCCATGCTCAACCCCAATTATCCGGAGTGGTTTCTTCCTGTAAGCGTTCCCTCTGGAACAACGATAGAATTTAAGTTTATCAAAAAAGATGCCTTAGGAAATATCACTTGGGAAAGCGGGAGCAACCGAACCGTAACATCCTCGTCTAACCCCTGTGGCGTTGTGGATACAGAAGTCTATACATGGAGAAACTAGCGCGTTGCTTGTGAAGAAAACATACGGTATGGCGGGATATTAAAGATCGTTGTCGATCAAGAATCAGGAGTTCATTATCTGGTATCAAGCGGCATAGGGATAAGCGGTATGACTCCCTTTCTTGATGAAGACGGTAATCCAATCATAAAACACACATGAGGTAAAAACTATAAAAAACAGAATGTCAATCTTGCCCTTTGATCACGATGATCGCCTGGATTAACGAGCATACTGCCTAAAAAAGCAGGAACAATGGTGAATATGTTTTCTTCCAAAAGAATACTGAGCGCCATCACAAACGATCCCAAATGAAGCCTGAGGCTGCGGCATTTGCCGCAGCCTCATTTGCCAGCATGTAGGGATTCCTGATGCATATCGGGAGAGGTTCTTTCGTCTCCTGATATCACTACTGAGACGCACTTTTTAGATACCCAGCAGCTCCGCTGCGTTAGTATCGGCTTGACCTTAAACGAAGCCTTTTCTATGACGCCCTGCTCGTCGATGAGAAAGCTGCTGCGGGCGACGCCTATGGAAACCTTCTCGTAGAGCTGCTTCTCCTGCCAGACCCCATAGGATTGGATCGCCTGCAGCTCTGGGTCGGAGAGCAGAAGACCGGGCAGATTGTGTTTTGCGTAAATCTTGCGCGGGAGGCCTTCAAGTCCTTGCTGATGCCGATGAAACGGCGTTCAGCTTTTCAAATCCCACGTAGGCTACGGCAAAGGCACCGACCTGCAGGGTACAGCCGGGGGTGGTATCATTTGAATGAAAATATAGAACGACCTTCTTGCCGGCAAAGTCGTGCAGACTGACGGCATCGCCGTTTGTATCATATTAGGCAAAGCCAGGGCTTTCATTCCGGGCTTGAGCACGGCCCATCCTCTGTTATGGCTTATAAAACAAATCAGAACCTACAGCGCGGCCTTTTTCCACTTCCTGATCTTTGTCCGAAACGTTCCGAAAGGAGCAACAGTATTGACATGGATAAATTTGTAAGCCTCCCATACCGCTGTTTTGGTGGCGTCA
>ULVB01003792.1_pt1 | contig 11268 bp, 7 predicted proteins | sample 1959071 | NCBI WGS metagenome assembly ULVB01 (sample SAMEA4835776, study PRJEB28245) | human gut metagenome | biome: gut microbiome; material: fecal sample | place: Denmark | collected 2008 | reverse complement strand
ATGAGAATCATAACAGGACAATATAAGGGACGCCATTTCGATATTCCACGTTCGTTTAAGGCACGTCCAACAACAGATTTTGCAAAGGAGAACATCTTTAATGTTCTGCAGGGATATATTGATTTCGAAGATACCTCTGCCCTCGACCTCTTTGCCGGTACGGGCAGCATTTCGCTCGAACTGGTATCACGAGGCTGCAGCCGGGTAATCAGCGTAGAGGCCGACCGCGATCATGCCAACTTCATACGCCAATGTTTTCAGAAGTTGGGCGAAGACAAGGATATTCTGATTCGTGGTGATGTATTCCGTTTTCTGAAGACCTGCAAGCAGAAGTTTGACTTTATCTTTGCCGATCCTCCATACGCCCTGAAGGAGTTGCCGCAGATTCCAGACCTCGTTCTGAATGGCGACAATCTCAACGAAGGAGGCATCTTCGTCTTTGAGCATGGCAAAGACTATGATTTCTCCGAGCATCCACGATTTCTGGAGCACAGAAGTTACGGAAGCGTAAACTTCTCAATATTCAGATAGAAAAAATCCCCGTTTGCACCAGACAAGATGCAAACGGGGATTTATTCGTTACAGCAGCGGCGAGAGCAATCTTACCGTACTCTCGAAAAGGCGCTGCAGGAACGGACGTTTTACGAAATAAGATACATCATCTACCAGGATGCTCTTCGCCTCATCCCGCAGATAGACAGCCTTCACGCGCTGTGCCATCCCCTCATCAAAGAAGAACGCATTCGCTTCGAAATTATTCTCAAAACTTCGGAAATCGATATTCGTACTGCCTATCGTACAGAGATTATCATCACTCACCAACAATTTACTATGATTAAAGCCTGCCGTATAGAGATAAACCTTTACGCCAGCCTCTATCGCCTCCATCACATACGAACGTGATGCCCACTCTACCAGTTTGGCATCAGCATGACGGGGCAACATCAGACGGATATCCACACCCGCCAGAGCTGCTGTTCTCATGGCAAACAAAACAGGTTCGGTTGGCAGGAAATAAGGCGTTTCCATATACACATACTTCCGGGCCTGAAGCAGGATGCGGACATAGCCCTGCATGATATCAGGCCAAGGACTGATAGGACTGCCCGTAACTATCTGTACGAGACAATTGTTGTGGATATGCGCACTGACCGGCGGATAATACTGGCGATTGGTAACCAACGTACGGTCTACGAAATACCAGTCTACCAGAAAGGCTCTCTGAATGGCGTAAACGCCACCGCCCTCAATACGGAGATGCGTATCGCGCCAAGCCTGTTTCTTATCACCCTTCACATAGCGCAGAGCTATATTCATGCCGCCGATAAAGCCCACTTTACCATCTATGACACAGAGTTTGCGGTGGTTACGATAGTTTACCTTACTCGTAAAAGCCGGAAAGCGGACTGGCATGAACGAATGTACATCAATGCCCGCATCACGCATACGTTCAAAGAATTCATCCTTCACCTTCCAGCAGCCTACATCATCATAAATCAGTCGCACCTCTACTCCCTGCTCCGCCTTATCAATCAAGGCATCAGCTATCAGATATCCCAAGGCATCAGCTTCGAAGATATAGGTATCGAGATGAATATGATGCTTTGCCTGTCCTATATTATATAATAAGGTAAGGAAGAAATCGTAGCCATCAGTATAAATATCCACCTGATTATCTTTAAAAGGCAGCGCCCAACTCTGGTTGGCAAAGAGATTCATCAGCGGTTTATTGCTGTCTGGCAGGTGAAGATTCTCCTGCTCTACGAACTCGAGCATGGAGCGCTTGGTGAGCTGGTCCATACTGCGGTCGCTGATAAGCCGTTCCTTGCGGGTATTCTGTCCAAAGAAGAAATAGAAGATGATACCCACAAAGGGGATGAAGAAGAAGACCAATATCCATGCCATCGTCTTGGCGGGCTGACGATTGTCCATCAAGACGGTAATGATAGCCGGAACGGTTATCACGACATAAAGCAACAGATATATCCAGTGAAAATAAATCATATAGCATTTCTCCTTTTAAATCTCTAATACTTCTTTACAGAGTTCCTCCCCACAAGACAGGGGCTCCGGTTAATTGAAGATATTGTTTGCCTGGCTCGCCAGAAGCGTGTTCATCTGCTTGAGTTTCATAAACTCCTGCAGCAGTTCACGATTGGTCGGATTCTTGGCAAACTCCTGCTGTACCTCAATAATACGCTGAGCAATATAATGAGTACGGAAGCTCAAGATGTCTTTAAAGACAAACTGACGGAGCTTATCGGCGCTCATCTTCATCTGCAGACTAGCCGTAGATACCTCCTGGTCACCTGTAGGCAAACCTGCCAACCTGCTGATTTCCGGATTCGGATGATTGGCAAAATAAGTTTCGGCGACAAAATCATCTTCTTTTTCGAGATGCTCCACAGCCTCCTGCATAATCTGATTATATAAATCATTATGAAACTTAAAGCCATCTCCACCCAAATCAAGACTGATATACTGGGCCACAGCTACCTCCACATCATTTCCGTCTACATCCTGTACCGTGATGAGCTGGTCGCCATGATGAATAATCAACTGTACCAGAAGGCCTTCTACTTCCAGCAGTTTATCCAGTGGGGTAACCGCTCTCATCACCGATTGCGCCTGCTGCGCTGCCGCTACAGGCGAATCTTTCAATCCCGCTGCACGTCGCTCTGCCTTTACCTGCTCACTCATACCGTTGCGCACAAAATTGTTCAAGGCATTCACGATAATTGCCTCGTTCACGCCCAAACGGTGAGAACAGTCGGTGATATAAGAAGCGCGCGTTATCTGATTCTTGATTTTAGAGATGCTCTCTACAATCGAATTGATAGCCTGGCTTCGCTTTACAGGGTCAGTCACGCCGCGTAGCAGAATATCGGTCTTAAACTGTATGAAGTCGGTCTGATTCTCCTGAATATATCTTCTGAATTCCTCTGCCGAATGACTGCGGGCGAAACTGTCAGGGTCATTACCGTCAGGGAGAAAGAGCACCTTTACGTTCATCTCTTCTTCGAGCAGCATATCGGTACCTCGCAGCGCAGCATGAATACCCGCATTATCGCCATCATAGAGAAGAACGATGTTACTGGTAAAGCGGTGCAGCAGTCTGATCTGATGCACGCTCAGCGCCGTACCCGAGTTGGCCACTACATTTTCGATGCCACACTGATGCATCGAGATAACATCGGTGTATCCTTCCACCATAAAGACACAATCCTCCTTGGCTATCGCCTTCTTGGCCTGATAGAGTCCATAGAGTTCGCGCTCCTTATGATAGATAACGCTATCAGGCGAGTTGACATATTTCTGGCTGATACCCTTGGTTCTGCTGTCGAGTACTCGTCCGCCAAAAGCTACCACCTTGCCGCTCACGCTGAACCAGGGGAAGATGGCTCTGCCCGAGAAACGGTCAAGAATCTTATCCTCACCCGACTTATTGCCGGCTTCGTCCTTATCCACCTTGAAGCAGAGTCCCGTATCAACCAGATATTTCGGATTATAGCCAGCCGCCTTAGCCGCTTCAGCAAGAGCAGTACGCTTAGGGAGCGCAAAACCCAACTGGAATTTTCTGATGATATCATCTCTGAAACCTCTTCCTCGGAAATAAGCCATACCGATAGCGATACCATCCACATCATGCAAGAGAATATTCTGGAAATATTTCGCCGCCCAATCGTTGACGATAAACATGGATTCTCTTTCGCTCTCGCGCTGTTTTTCTTCATTGGTCAGTTCACGCTCCTGAATTTCTATTTTATATTTCTTGGCGAGCCAGCGAAGGGCATCGGGATAGGTCATCTGTTCCAGTTCCATCAGAAAGTTGATTGCATTGCCTCCCTTTCCGCAGGTAAAGCAATGACAGATACCTCTTGTTGGAGATACGGAGAAAGATGGATTGGAATCGTTATGAAAAGGACACAAGCCGACATAATTGATGCCACGCTTCTTGAGCGTAACAAATTCGGATACCACCTCTTCTATCTTGGTAGCATCCATAATTTTTGCTATCGTCGGTCTGTCTATCATTATATATATTCTTTTTTCTGTTTTTACTATGCAAAATTACTATTTTTCTTTGAAAACACAAAGAGAAACGGACAGAAAAGTAAAAATGAAACATATTAAAAACTAAAGATTACATAAAATAAAGTATATCCGGATAGTTTTGGCTACCTTTGCAACCGGCAAAAACACATTGCTGACAATCGGAAAATAACAACAAAATAAATAAACATGAAACTAAACAACATCAAGCAAACATTCCTGGCTGGCGCTGCCCTGCTCTCAACAATCAGCATGAGCGCAGCCGACAGATTTGTGAATTTCAAGCAAGGAGACTTGCTGCTGAATGCCAATAACCGGGTAGAAATCTACATGGATACCAACGACTGCAAAGGAGTGAGCTATGCTGCTCATGCCCTGCTGAAAGATATAAAAAGTGTGAGTGGAGCCACAGCCACCCTCACCTCGAATGCCGGTTTTCTGAAAAAAAGCGACACAGTCCGACCAGCTATCCTCGTAGGCACTATCGGCCATTCTGCAGCCATCGACCAACTGGTGAAACAGAAGCGCATCAACGGAAATCTACTGAAGGGCAAACGTGAAAAGTTTATTATCACGCTCATAGATGGTCAACTCGTCATTGCTGGCAGCGACCGACGAGGCACCATCTACGGCATCTACGAACTCTCGCAGCAGATGGGCGTATCGCCTTGGTATGACTGGGCAGACGTACCTGTAGAGCATCACGATTCCATTTTCGTAAACAAGGGTATCTATACAGATGGCGAACCAGCCGTACGTTATCGCGGCATCTTCCTTAACGACGAGGCGCCTTGCCTAACGTCATGGGTAAAGAACACCTACGGCACCGGATATGGCGACCACCGTTTCTATCAGCGCGTCTTCGAACTGGTATTGCGACTGAGAGGTAACATGATGTGGCCTGCCATGTGGGGCTGGGCTTTCTATGCCGATGACCCTGAAAACGAGAAGACGGCAGATGAAATGGGCGTAGTGATGAGTACTTCCCATCATGAGCCGATGGCCCGCAACCACCAGGAATACGCCCGCAACCGAAAGGGATGGGGACCATGGAACTATCAGAAGAACAAGACAAACCTGCAGAAGTTCTTCCGTGAAGGCATTGAGCGAATGAAGGGAACTGAACAGATTGTAACCATCGGAATGCGCGGCGACGGCGATGAAGCGATGAGCGAAGAGGCAGATACGAAACTGATGACCAACATCATCAACGACCAGCGTAAGATTATCGCTGACGTTACCGGCAGAAAGGCTAGCGAAACCCCACAGGTTTGGGCACTATATAAAGAGGTATTGGATTACTACGACAAGGGCATGAAGGTGCCTGATGACGTAACCCTCCTGCTCTGCGATGACAACTGGGGTAACGTGCGCCGTGTGCCGAATGCCAAGGAACGCAAACACAAAGGCGGTTGGGGCTTATACTATCACGTAGATTACGTAGGTGCTCCAAGAAACTCAAAGATGCTCAATGTAACTCCTGTGCAGAATCCTTGGGAGCAGTTGACACTTGCTTACGAGAATGGAATCGACCGTCTCTGGATTCTCAATGTTGGCGACCTCAAGCCGATGGAATATCCTATCAGTCAGTTTATGGACATGGCTTGGAATCCACGTAAATACGATGTAAACAACATCACCCGTCATACCCGCGACTGGTGCGCACAGCAGTTTGGTGAATCGCAGGCCGATGAAGCTGCCCGTATTCTGAACCTCATCTGCAAGTACAACGGCCGCTGCACCCCAGAGATGCTCAACAAGAACACCTACAGTCTGGAAAACGGTGAATGGCAGGAGGTGGTAAACCAGTATCTCCAGCTCGAAGCCGATGCGCTGCGCCAGTACAACAGTCTGCCGGCATCCTATCACGACGCCTATCGTCAGATCATCCTCTTCCCTATCGAGATGATGAGCAATCTGCACCAGATGTACTTTGCCCAAGCACAGAACCATGTCCTCTACAAGCAGGGCAATCCGAAGGCGAATGTATGGGCTGATGAATGCGAACGCCTCTTCAAGCGCGATTCACTCATCTGCGACTATTACAACCATAAGATGGCTGGCGGCAAGTGGAACGGAATGATGACCCAGAAGCATATCGGCTACAAGAGTTGGAATGATGATTTCGAGAAAGATACCTGTCCGGAGCTCTTCCGGGTAACCTCCAAGGATGGAGTGATTATCAGCGAAAACAACGGCGTGGTAGAAATCGAAGCTCCTTACTATAGCAGCAAGACGGATGCTGCCGAGGCAAAATGGACAGAGATTCCATTCATGGGCAAAAGCGTATCGGCAATGACTCTGATGCCATATACCAAGAGTGTAAAGGGAGCCAGCATCACTTACAAGTTTAAGATGCAAGTTAGCAAAACTTCGGATGGCAAGGCATTTAATGGCAAGCAGAAGGTTCGCATTCATGTGATTACCAAATCAACCTTGGATTATCTCAACAAGGGCGGCTTAACCTATGGTGTAAGTTTAGATGGCGCTTCTCCTGTAGAGGTTAACTTCAACAAAGATTTGAACGAGAAGCCGGAGAACATCTACAATATCTATTATCCAACGATAGCCACTCGCATCGTGGACAAGGTGATAGAGCTAGAGCTGCCAGCCTCATCCGATGGCATCCACACCCTCACCCTCACTCCTAACGACCCAGCCATCGTCTTCGAGAAAATCGTGATTGATGGAAGAGGAGGAAAAAAGAGTGTCAAGGTGATTTAAAGGTAGCATATAATAAAAGGTATAGGCACGCACCCACGAAAGGATGCGTGCCTATTTTTATAAAAAATGGTTAATTCATTTGGTAATTAGAAAGTTTCCTCGTATATTTGCAAAAATTATCAAGAGAAATCGCTTATGTGTAAATTTGAAGAAATAGAAGGTTGGCGTCTTTCCAATGGCAAGACCATCCGAAAGATTAAAAAAGCCGTGCATGAGAAGGTTAATTTGGGGCAAATATATCTCATCATTAGCATTTTGCTTGCTTATATGGGAACTATTAGCATGCAAGCTCAATCATGCGAGGGACGAGTGTACCTAAAGAATGGTATCCAGCAACTCTATGAAAGTAATGACCGAATAGACTTGCCACGCAAGAAAAAGGATGTTCAAGTTTATAGAAACTTCTTTTCTCGCCAATGCACTAGCGATGTGATACCTTTCGCCAACATTGATTCTGTAGTGGTGTGGAATGCTACCTCCAAGCAAAACGTACGCACACTTGTTCCTTTGGAAAATGTGGGATGGAGCTGGCTATATATCAACCACCCACGATTGCAAGTCTATATTTATGCCTCCCAAGGTTATTCCGTGACGGACATGGGAGGAATGAAAGCTAGGCAATGTAACACAGCAGCAGCAATGTTTTTCATCCCAAGCAAGACGGCTTGCGACTTCTATGTCAGACAGACTGATGGCAAGCTTATATGTCTGGGAGATACCTATAAGAAATGCGACAAACCCTTTATCCGAGAACTTTGCCACTGTGTAGGACTTTCGCAGGAATGGGAAAAGAAACTCATTGGACTAGGTGAACACAACCGAAGTTCTATGATACAACGAGTGATAGAAGTATTAGATGACAAACAATAAATAACAACTAAAAGGAAACATTATGAAAGCAATGAAGTTTTGGCTGCTCATGGCAGTAATGGTGGTAGCGATAGCTGCACACGCTCGCAAGAATGACGACCCAGAAATGCGTCATGTTCGTCTCACTATGATGGATGGCAAACAGATAGAGGGCTACATTCCTAAGAAGTACATGGGGTGGGCGTTAGAATATCAAGTAAGACTTGCCGAGAATCCAGATGGCAAAAAAGCCAAGAAGTACGATGCTGAGAAAGTAACCAAGATGGAATGGCTTGCACTCACAGAGGAACACCCTGAAGGCGAAGTGTGGGAACATTGCCAAACGATAGCACGTAATTCGATTAGGGCTGTAAAAGAGGATCGCCTTATGGAACTCCTTTACCGCGGCAAGAATGCATCTGTCTACCAAGTTCACGTATTTCTGCCTGGCAATGGCATAAACACAGGAAACTCTTGGGCTACTTGGTATGCACTGAAGCCTAATGGACAGGAAAGGGCATTTATTCTTTACAATGCAACGCTTGGCAAAATGGGAAGCCTGGATAGACAATTCAAGGATCAAAAGGAATATGAGGGACTGAAGAATTACATTCTTGAATGGTGGAACAAAGATAAGTCTTTAGCTAGGAAGCAACTGAATGATGGCGTAGCTATCTTTAGCCATATCTATGATGAATGGAAAGCAGCTTCCAGTAAACAATAATAGTTCCTGCGGAGGGCACTTTCGTGCCCTCCGCAGGAACTATTATAATGATCCGGATTAAGATTCTCCGACCAGCCAACACTACACACAACTTAACTACCTATATAAATGACTGATTATAAGCATACTCTGGTGATTGCGAAAGGAGAATGAAATTTTAATTACTGTTTTTGAGAAGCTATTCCCGAAGGTGACTTTATGTCGAATCGGCTCAAAATACCATACCAGTTCCCTTTCGGGGTATGATGATCACTTTTTTATAATATTTCACTTCTCTCTCAACATCCATTCCCACGTAGGAAGAACATGAACCTGCTTGCCATCTATCTCAAGTTCTTCCTTCTCCTCCATCGTAAGAATATATCCCTCAGCCAAGCCATAAGCATTCATGGCTTCCATCAGCCCCTCGATTTCTCGCTTGCGAGTTTTCTCGTCATTCATCACTATCGTTACTTGATAAGCCTTCATGATTCTCATGCCCTCTCTAACAACAAAGTCGCACTCCTTCTTATCTGCATGATAAAAAACATCATATCCGCGGCGTTTCAACTCGATGAATACATTTTTTAAGTAAACAAACAAATAAATCTTCATTTTTGTTCATTCAGAATGAGTAATTCTGAGCAAAAACACTCATTCTGAATGAGCGTTTCTTGAAAAGCGCCTTTTATTCACCTTCTACCTTGCATCCACTGAACCCCATTTTCTGCGCCTTCTCAGGTACGAAGGTGTAATAGATAGTCTCAGCCTCATCACATACCTCCCCCTGCGAATTGGCAAGGGTGAGATGAATGGTAACAATGTTGTGACTTATATGATGCAAGGAAGCTATTATAAAGATGCAAGAAAACAATTATAACGATGCAAGAAAGCAATTATATTGATTGCGTGACATTTGTCATGCGATTATACGACACTTATCATACGGTAGGATGACAAATGCCGTATAATCATATGACATATACCAATGTTTAAATAAACCTAATAGTTTACACCAAAAGATACAAGTTAGCACATTATTATATATATTTGCATCATCTTTCATAGAAGACAAAGAATAAAGAAAACAACGAACCATCAAATAACAAGAAATATGGAACTGAAATACGACATTTACATGCTCAACAATGCCCAGGGCACAGGAGAAAAGCGCCAATACGTTCGCATCGTGCAGCATGAACCTATGACCGAGAAGCAACTGCAAGAGAAAATCCAGAGCCGCTGCTCACTCACCAAGGGAGATGTGGCTGCGGTGTTGGCAGAGCTTCATGACCTTTTGGTGGAAGAATTCTCCATGGGACGCCGCTTTTATATCCCAGAGATAGGCTACTTCTCCATGTCGGCTAGCCTAGAGATGCCAGAGGAGAATCCAGACAAGAAGATTACGGGCAAGGAAGTACGCATCACCGGCATCAACTTCCGACCAGAAGGTAAGCTAATGGAGGAAGTACAGCGCAACGTCCATTTCGTCCGCTCCCGCTATTCCAACCAATCTACAAAATACTCCGAGGAAAAGATGTTAGAGAATATCAAGGAGTATCTTCAAAAGAATCGTTACATCACCACTCGCATCCTGCGCATCCTCTTTGGCTTGACTCCTTACATGGCACAGAAGTGGCTCAACCATTTCTGCGAGAAAGGCATCATGGAGAAGGAAGGCACCCAGCATGCTCCTATCTATTTCTTGAAGTGAAGGGAGGAAGAAATTCTATATTTCAATTTAATCATCATTATTATGACAAAGGAAGAGCTGATAGACAGAATCAACGACATCGAATGGGAGGACTTCGAGGCTAAGGAGGCCAAGAGCGAACTCCCTAAGAATATATGGGAAACCGTAAGTGCATTCGCCAACACTTCCGGCGGATGGATAGTGCTTGGAGTAAAGCAGAATGGCAAGAAGTTTGAAATCTCCGGAGTTGACAATGCAGAGAAGTTGGAACAAGACTTTTTGGGTACTTTGCGTTCCCAAAAGTTCAATGAGCCAGTCGATGCCAAGAGTATGCTCTATCATATAGATGGGCATAGGGTCTTGGCATTTCATATTGCCTCATCACCCCACAAGCCTATCTACTATAACAATCCACAGAATACATTCATCCGATTTGGCAGTGGAGACCAACGAGCAACCAATGGTGAGATAACCGCCATGTTTCATAACCAATCATTCGGCATCAAGTCTGAGCAGATACTCTTAGACTCCAATCTCTCCATGCTCAACGAGGACACCATTCGCGACTATCGCAATTACTTCAAGCTATACAGTCCTCGACCTAATCTGATAGGCAATGACATCGCCGACTTCTGCAAGCGCATCGGCATCGCCGATAATGAGGGACATCTGAATTATGGCGGCTTGATGTGCTTTGGCAAAGAAGAATGGGTTCGCCGCTATGTTCCTACGTTTTGGATGGACTTGGTGGAGATTCCTGGCAGAAGCGTGAGAGAAGCACGAACTCGCTATACCTATCGCATCCCAGAGCAAGAGAACCTTTGGGAGTATTTTCAGATTATGATTAGGAGACTGCGCCTCATCGTGGATACTCCATTCATGATGAACGACGAGGGATTCAATGTGGAAGACCGCTCGCAATTCAAGATTCTGAGAGAGGCATTGGTCAACATGCTCTCCCACTTCGATCCATTCAGCACCATCCACTCGTGCATTCATATCTATACCGACAGAGTCGAGTTCTTCAATGCCGGTGGCTATCCTGTGCCAATATCTCAACTGGGCAACCATCTCTACTCCAATCCTCGCAACCCAATTATTGCCAAGATATTCAGACTGGTAAACCTATCTGAAACCATCGGTTATGGTTTTGACATGATGAACGAGTGGAAAGAAATCACAGGCAATGACGTGACTTTTGAGAGTGATATCTGCACCAGCACTGTCACTTTTTGGCTGGATAGTG
>ULVB01073883.1_pt1 | contig 11295 bp, 13 predicted proteins | sample 1959071 | NCBI WGS metagenome assembly ULVB01 (sample SAMEA4835776, study PRJEB28245) | human gut metagenome | biome: gut microbiome; material: fecal sample | place: Denmark | collected 2008 | reverse complement strand
CGGCGGCTTTCTAAGACCGCCACAGCCCCGGCAAGGGGCAAGGCTAAGGTAGATTACCTCTTGTCTGGAAAGCTGTTCTGCGGTCATTGTGGGGCTTCTATGAACGGTGAAAGCGGAGCCGGTAGACACGGCAAGGTCTACCACTACTATTCCTGCTACACGAAAAAGAGGAAACTTGGGTGTGACAAGCGGCCTTTGAAAAAAGATTACATCGAAGGGATAGTAGCCCGTGACGCTCTTAACCTTTTGACCGATCAGCTCATTGATGAAATTGCAGACATGGCAATCCGACAGAGCGAACAGGATTTGATAAACGACACGCACATTCCGCAGTTGACCGCTCAACTGTCAGAGGTCGAAAAGTCAATCACGAATATCACCGCCGCCATCGAAAAGGGTATTGCTTCTGAAACATTGATGAACCGCCTTGTCCAGCTCGAACATGAAAAGAAAACCCTCAACAAAGAGATCAAAGCTGAGGAAAAATTCGTCTACCGAATTGACCGTGACCAAATCGTATTCTGGTTGAGTCAGTTCAAATACGGGAACATCGAAGACGAAAACTTCCGCAGACGGCTCATTGATTTGCTCGTCAACTCCGTTACAGTGTGGGACGAACCTGACGGGTATAAAATCACTACCGCATATAACCTAACCTCTTGCAAAACCAAGACTTTCCGGGTAGAAAAGAACCCCGCCGCCGAAGAAGCGACAGGGTTCGATTTTGGGGAGTCTGAGTGTACCATTGAGCGCATATCCGAACCCTACATTGTGTGGGGAACGGTGTTCGTTCAAACCAAAAGACACTCCTTACCTTAATCGGTAGGGAGTGTCTTCTTTTATTCTTCGCCGGAATACCCGTTCGCTCTGGCGCATTTCAGCGCACCCAAGATCATCTTGTCCTGAGCCAGAGTTCGTTCTTTCAGCTCATAGAGTGGAGTGCGGCGATGATCGTCCCATTCAATGAGCTGCTTTTTGTCGTGAACGACTTGACCCTCGTAGAGATTGATAACCTTGTCGAGCGTGATTTCTTTCAGCACTTGCATTTTCTCACCCCTGAGCGTCCTCGTCTGAGGTTTCTTTTGACTTGACCTTAATACCGTACAGAATGGCGAGTTCGGCAGTCCAAGCCGCAAACCATCCGACTGTCAATTCTGTGTCAACTGTGTGACCGCAGGCGTTCAAAATCAGAACCACAACGGCGTACCAAGTCAGATTGAAGATGGACAAGATCGTGAACTTCGTGCGCTTTCTCATTCTTTTCTTCTTCGGCTTAGGTTGCACTCGTTTACCGTCCATAGGAAGCCCTCTCAGCGGCTCAGGAAGCGTTCATGCACGAAGCCAGTATAATTTACCCTCTTGTGCGAGAAAGCCACATAGAGCCATTTAACGCCGTTTACAACGGTATAGTAACCGTAGTTCTTGACGGTGGTTCCCTTGGGGATTGTCACCAGCACTCTACTGTCTGTCCCCGCAGCGTCACGAACATTCAGGCCAGCACCAGCAGTCACGGTGTAAGTACCTGCCACGGCCTTATTGAAAGACCGTGCAACACCCTTTGCCTTGACCTCAGTGGTAGGAACGGGCTTGACTGTTTCGGGCTGTGTGGGGGTCACGGTTTTGTCGTAGGTCACATAGGGGAGGTGTCCGTGCTTCTTCCACATACGAGTATTGTACCCGTTCTTTTTTCCGATGTTGCCGACAGCGGTGATCTGCACATTGTTCGCCCAACGAGGGGAACACTCGACCGCCAGACCGTTTCCGATATACACACCGATGTGTCCCGTAGTCCACACCACTTCGCCGGGGTCAACCTTGTCCCACCCGGAAACAGTAGCGTCCTTGCACCTCTTAATCATAGTGTCAGCGCCCTCGTCAGGTACGCCGTTGGTGGCGTATTTTGCGCCGCCGTAGGACTTGGTTTTATCACCAGTCCAGCCCCACAAGACGGCTTTGATAAGGTTCACACAGTCAAAGCCGAAGGTGTCAGGGGTCGCCGCCATAATCATAGAGGTACGAGCTGCCGCCATGTTGTAGGGGTGGTTCTTGATATACCGAGACTTGTTTGTGTTGGTCAGCGGCGCACCAAAGCACCCCATGACATACAGGGTCTTGTAGTGCTTGGCAATATCAACGACCTTGGCGACCAGTTCACTTGATTTCATCATAGCTCTTACCCTCCTTGGTAGCGTCCAAAATGGCCTTGAACTTCGTAAATGCTTCTGTGATGTACTTGCAGGACACCATGAGTACCGCACCAATAATCACCAAATTGCTGAAAATATCCACATACTCAGTCGGAATTTCCCACCCGACCATATCCGCAAACAGCGGCAGCGTGGTAATAGCCACACACAGCAGGGTCAGACCGCAGACAAAAGCGGTAATCTTCAAGCCGGAGTTTATCAGCTTTTCCTTGCTGAACGGTTCCAGCAGGACTTTGATGTTGTAATACAGAGAAAAGGATACATTGGAAAGGTAGGCACACAGAAAAATCAGCATAGCCCAGCCGATGTTCGTCAGGTTGTGCAAAATGGTTTCGAGCATAATTTTTACCTCCAATTTTTAATTTAGGTGAGTTAGGTGAGTAATCGGGCGTTTTTCCTATAAACTCCCTCTAATACGCGCATACTAAGAGAAAGTTATAGGGATTTTGACCCGATTACTCACCTTTTTCACCTTACTTTCGGGTCATGCAGGCTTGTGAAAGCCCTCCAAGTCCTCGATACGGTGGTTGATGACCTTGATCTGTTCTTCAACCACAGGTACACGCCTTGCAAAATTGTTGTGTTCCTGCACTTCACGGGTCAGTTCGTTCAACTTGGTTTCGATGACCGCCTGCTGCTTGTCCAGTTTTGCGTCAACCTTACTGGCAGACTTGTCGGACGAGTAGATGATACCAAGCAGGCTCAGACCACCCGTGATAATAGCGACCAGAATTGCGTCACTCATGTCCTGCCCCCTTTTTTATTTGCCGGTGTATTCTTCCCAGCCAGCGGGATAAGCGTCCGGGGAATACACATTTCCGTCAATCAGACTGCGGTACAGCTTGTCGTTGTAGCTCACGATGTCACCCTTGTTGTAAGCGTCATGAGCGCCCGTGGGCTGAGTCCACACAGGGTAGCCGGAGGGGGTCAGGCCAATCGGCGTGTAGAGAGCGGGAAGTGCGTTAGGCTTCCAATCTGCTTGGGAAGTGTGCGCCTGTACTACCTTGTAGAGCTGCGGGTCGCCTACACCGTTCACACCGTAGGTGAAATAATCACCAACAGCATAGGCATGACCGACCTGATAGGGGTCATAGATGGTTGCAACCACCATCGCAGAGTCTTCGTCAAGGCTTTTGGCGAACATCTGAACAGCCTTGCGGAACTGCTCAGAATTACGAATGTCGTTCGGGTCAGTCAGCAGAGCGGTCAGACTGGAAGCGTAAACGCCATCGTCCACTTCTTCGACCGAAACCGTTTCAGCACCGTCCAGTTCGGGGTGTCCGTTGACATGGTACACGGTACCGTTCAAGGCAATACCCTGTGCATTGTCCTCGACCGTCAGGCCGTAGCAGCCGTTTTCCTGCATACATACCCAAGTTAGATTGCTCACAATGCCGAGAACTGCGTCCTTCTTGATGATTTTATACATGGCTTTTCCAACCTTTCTCGTCCGGGTAGAACCCGTACAATGATTTGAAATACTGATTGGTGTTCTCTCGCACCTTAAAACTGTTTCCTCGCTTCATGTGCCCGTGATAACTCTCTACGGAACTCCGAATGTCCGCAACCGTCATCTCACCTCTTTCCCACTTTCCATGAAAGGTTCGCAGCTTACGCCGAATGATCTTGGTAGAGTCAGGGTTCATCTTCAAGACAACTTTACCGCTCGGGGTAAGGATAAACTTGGTCTTCAACCACCGGTAGAAATCAGCCAGCGGGATAACCCGTGTTTTCTTCCAATTCAGCCGCAGACCTAACTTCCGGGTCATCTCTTCCAGCCCAAACATTCCTTCGGTTCTGAGAAAATCAATGTCCTCATGAATGGCATATCCATCGTCCATATACCGGGCGTAGCCTTTAATACGAAGTTTTTCCTTGAAATAGTGGTCAATCGGACTTGGAAGAAGCAGGGCATTTGTCTGAGAGATTTGACTTCCAAGCCCTAAACCCACTGGCCCAAAATCCGAAATGAAGCTATCATGCAGGGAACGCACACGGTCATCATGGAGCCGCCGCTTTGCTTCCGCAGCTAAGGGGTCATGTGGTGCTTCATCGAAATAACTCTTGAAGTCAAAAATCAGAATGCCACCGGCCAAACCATGTTTCCGATAGTGCTTTTGCAAGTGGCAGATCATACGCCGCAGGGCGAAGTCCATACCACGGTGTTTCAGACTGGCCGAGTTGTCATAGATGAAAGAGGATGAATAGATCGGGACAATGCAGTAATCACACAGGCACTTTTGCACGGCCCGTTCTGTGATATGAACAGAGCGGATATACCGTTTCTTACCTCGCTCCATGATGGTGAACTCATGGAAGCCACGGTGGTAGAAATTACCCTCGTTCAGCGATTTCGCTGTCAGGGCAATGTTCGGGATGATATTGCCGATATAGCGTTGTGTGGAAGATTTCCAATAAACACCTTTACAGCACTTCTTTCCCGAAAGATATAGGTGTCGGAAAGAAAAGACCTCTTCAAAATCGCCACAGGCCATACTTCGCTTTCTACGAGCCTCTTCCCGTTTGGCTTTTCTTCTTTGATAACGGATTTCTCTTCTTTCCGCACTGGTCATGAAAAAGATTTCCCTCCGTACAGTATGATTGTTGGGTATGGGTTCTAACTGCGTAGTAGTACCAGCCATGAAATGAGCTACCGTACAATCGCTCACCATGCAAGAAGCGTCCGGCTGACTACATCGGACGGGGTGTTTTGGCTTGGTAGCCGGGAACAAGCCCTCCCTCTGCAAAAGGTACTGATTTCGCCCAAAGGGGTTACTACGACTGACCTATGCGAAGTTGCAGAGTCCGAAGGACACGCCATTGGAGTTGCTGGCGTTGTTATTGTTGGAGTTGCTGGCGTTGTTATTGTTGGCGTTGCCGTTGTTGTTCACATTACAGAAGTTGTTGGTGTTGCCGGAATTAGGAGAACGCTCCCACCAGTTGTTCGCAGAAACGGTAACAATTACAGGGCTTGACCCAATGAAAAACTCATGCCGGGAGGTCTTTATACCTCTCATGGTCAGCTTTCCGAACCTTGGAGATAAGCTGTGCTTCGTCCGTGATGTACTCTCCAAATTCCTTCATAGCGTGGTCAATCCACGGACATTTTTCAGGGTTTTGGAGAATAGCGTCATAGAGCAAAGTCAGCTTCGGGCTGAGATTTTGAAGGGCGATGTTGGCGTTAATCAGGTGATCTCGCCGCATTTGCGCTTCATGCTGATTGTGCGGGTAGATGTTGTTCGCCGCTCGGACTTCCTCATGAACCGTGGAAGCTAGCTCGAAGATACGGTTTGTCAGCAGAGGTGCGTATCTTTTAGGAGCCTTGGTGCAGACGGAGAAAGCGTGAAGCTCTAACCGTCTGGCGGTTTCGATGAACTGCATGGAGCTTTCGCCACGCATAGCTTTGATGACTGACACGCCAACATTCCTTTCTTACACCGCCCCTGACGGGGCGGGATTGGTGTTGATGAAACTGGGGATTAAACGCAGAAGCCGAAGGACACGCCAAAGGAGTAGCTGGCGCCGCTATAGTTGGAGGTGCTGGCGCCGTTACTGCCGGCGCCCACACAACAGAAGCCGATGGTGTCGCCGGAATAAGGAGAACGCTCCCACCAGTAGTACGCAGAACCATTGACCTTCTTAATGGTGCTGTTGCCAGCGGTATAATACTCGTATTGCTTACCCTCACCAGCGTAAGAATACCGAGTAGCACCAAAGACTTCGATCTCGGACAGAAGGAACAGCTTGTCAGAAGTGGTTTCCAGACCGGAACTGTTGTTACCCACGCTGGTCACTTTGTTGACGAACTTCAACACGCTTTTCAGGTCAGAGGAAAGCTGGTTCAGCAGTGTTGCCATTGTGGAGGTACGCATAGTGGAACCACGCCAGCCATTCACATTGGTATTGGAGCCGTTCATAGAGTAGGTGGTTTTCAGGCAGTCAACCAACTGGAAGGTAATACCCGCCTTGGTGCGACCGCCATCTGCGGTGGTCAGAGTATCATGGTCAAAGCCGATGATTTGTGCCGCATAGGTCACGCCGTTGACTGTAATGTTCTTCTTGTCACCGACCTTCCAGTAGTTCGGAGCCTGACCGAACTTGGAAACAGCGGCGATGTTGTCCCAAGAGGTAGTTTCCAGCGTAGCGCCAACTACAAAGGGATAGACATACACGATACCGATGACTTCCAGCGTGTAAACCTTGGTTTTCTGAGAACCGTTGTAAGTAAACACGATAGTCCAGTCACCCAGCTCGGTCGGGTACAGAGCGGCATAGCCGGTCGAAGCAACCTTGCCGGTCAGAGTTTTACCGCCCCTGCTCATGGTGACGGTCGAGCCTATATCAGCGATGACACGCACCTCAGCAGGAGAACCCTTCTGGTTCAGGGCGTAGAGAGCGTCATTCACCGTGGGGTCAGCCCCATCCAGTTCCAGTGCCGCTTTCGTGGTATCATCCAGCAGATTTGCTTTGCTCAGAGGTGTTCCCACCACATCACAACCGGCGTTTGCTCCGGTGGTGTCGGTGTTCAGAACAACATCTAAGTAGCCGTTTCCGGCGATAAGCTGTTGCCTCCATTCCTCGAAGGTAGCGGGCATATCGGAAGGTGCCCGAATGATACTGGACTTTCCATTGCCCTTGATGGTGGTGTCTTTCATAGCGTTTCATGTTCCTCCTTTTTATTGTCCGCAGTACCGAACCCCCGTGTAGGGGAAGGGAGCGGTTGTTTGCGTCACTCTGCTGTCGATCATGAAAAGCAACTGCTCAATGTCATTTGCCAGTTGATAGGTCATGTAGTCCATAGACCCAGGGACAGAAGGGGCATTTGCCGGTAGATTGAGTTTGGCTCTCAGTTTGGTCAGACAGGTCAGAAGATTGGAAATCTGACTCTGCGTGGGCCAATCTCCCACCGCCCAATCCACCTTCGGGATAATGCTGTCATCATAGATAGCCAGGGCTTTCATGCGTTCTACCAGATAGGAGATTGCCTCCCCAATCCGGTTGAAATCGGTGTAGTTGTAAGCCCCTTTCATTCCGGCCATGTATTCTGTCTGTTCCTCCGAGGTGAGAGCGGAAAGCCCTCCCCCGGTCAGGATTTTGTTTTTCAGTTCAAATACACGGTCAACATCGGCTTGGGTTCTGTCGAAAATCAGATTATCAATTACACTCATATCAAGCCTTTCACCGTCATCTTTCCGCTCAGAGAGCCGTCAAAAGTGATTTCGTCCACCAAGATCAGAGCGTCCATCTCGTCAGTGTAAAGGGTCTGCAAACCGATAATGTCACCCACTTCCATTTCCGGGTTGCCCCGGTAATTGGCCTCATAGGTGTTCCGCATTTGCAGATAACTCTTTACATGATTGGCAAGAGCCTGACACATCGTATCATTGGTGATAAGGGGGTTTTCCTCCTTGTCGATTTCTCCATCGAGAGCCACGGGATAGGAAACGACCACCGAGTTCTCAGACAGAGTTTTGCCGGTAATGACTACGGTTTTAGTGCCGGAGGATAACACCAAATCCGCAGCTCTGGCGTAAATGTTGGAGGATACCAACGAGCCGCCAGAAACAGAGATAGAAACATCTTGTGCAAGACCAGAGAACTCGACATGAAGCTGAGTTTCGGTGGTCGTTCCCTCGAAAAGTTTGGTGGTATCATTTGCCGCCGTGTACGCATACTTGGCGACAGACACCGCTTTGAGCTGGTCGATTTTTGCGATGGATTGTGAGTCCTTATCAATCGAGTCAAAATCCAGCGTGAAGTCCGTTTCACGGTAGTAGAGCTTGCTCACCCGCATACGGCGGTACGGCAGGCCACCGTCCATCGTTACCTCGATCTTGGTACAGTCAATCGCCGCTTCGCTGTTGACAAACACTTCCGCAGAAGTAATACCCTTCACGGTCTGCGTGTCCAGCAGCTTCGTCCCGGCGTAATACTTTACCTGAATAGAGGTGGGGTACTCGTCCAAGGGGGTATCAAAGCGGAGAGTCAGTACGGGAAGGTCGTGAGAAACATCAAAGGTCTTGGTGAAGGTCGGCTTCGTGGTATAAGTGCCATCTGCCGCAGTCATCGCTTCACTGATAAACCCTCGACCGGAGGGGTCGGTGTCTTCGACAATGACCTGATCTCCACCGTCCAGTGTCCAGCGGTTCAGTTCCAACGCCGCATAGGTGTTACCGACCTTATTGCCACGGTCAACAGTGTCCCACTCGCTGTACCACAGATGACCGTTATCTGCCCATACGCCGCTGTAAATACCAACCACAGTCACGCCAAAAGGCTTGATGTGAATGATATTGTCATCGTCTGTAAACAGGCTGCAGCGGCAGGCGTGAGCGATCAGTTGCAGACAGTTCATGTGCGAGTCAATAGGAAGCGCCGCCGTAGTGAACATCTGCTTCAAGGTTGGGTCAATCACCCATGGGTGTGTACCCTGCGCTGTCAGCGTCAGGTCTGCGTCCAAAAGCACTTCCTCAGCCATGTCATAGAAGTTTTTGGAACCGAGCTTACTCTTGTAAAAGGTTCCGGTCATACTTCTAACCAGACCTGTACCCGTAAAGGTAGCCTGATTTTTGGCGGCTTTCGGTTTGCTGTTCAACACATACTTGTCCGCTTTCAGCCACTCGACCTTACCCGTGGGAAGCATATAACCGTATCGGAGAGAAATCGGTGACTTCTTATTCAGATAGGCATAAATGCCTTTCGGGTTATCCGGGTCATAATTGTGTTCGTAGTCCAAAAGAACGAACTGCATGGTTTCCTGCGGCAGTCTGCGGGAGAGCGGGTCTACATCGTGAGACTCCTTAATGGAAACAATGTCATTATTTCCAAATTTCTTCTGCACACCGTAGAGAACCTGTTGCAACCGAGGTCGGCGGTACGGAAGGGTGTTCCCCATTGTCAACACGATCTTGTCACAAGAAGCGACCTTCGTGTTGATGACCAACTCTGTTCCCTCTACGGGAAGGGTCAGACTTTCCAGCACCGCCCCATTCAGGTAGAAATCAACCGTCACGGTGTCAGGCCATTCCTGATAGCGGGTGTCAAAAGTCAGCGTGATACCGGGGAAGGTATGAGGATTGCTGAAAGCACGAGTCAGCACCGCAGGGGTGGTAAACTTGCCCTCAGCATTACTCATGTGGCTCGAAACAAAGCCGTCATACATCGTCCCGGAAGAAGGAACGATGACCGTATTTCCGTCCAGCGCCCACCGGTTCAGCTCCAACGCAGCATAGGACTCCTGATAATCATATCCGTAGTCCAGCGTGTCGAACTCAGAATAGCTCTGTGCCCCGTTGCTGACCCAATTACCGTCTGTTGCCGCTGCAGTGTCTACTTGAGAGAAGGTGATCTCCACAAAGGACTGCTCACGAAGCAAAGACTTCATCGACAGCTTGTAAGCGTTGCTTACCTGTTTCACGGCTACACCTCCTTAGAACGGTTCGCCGCAGTCAATGATATTGACTTTACAGTTGATGTAGTCCGCAGGAAGCCCCGTGTTCGGGTCAAGATGGTACGGGGTTGCCGTGCGGTCGCCGGGGTACATCTTTCGGGTTGTCCAACGGTTGTTTACCATGTCGGGATAAGTGACTGTCACAAAGAAGTTCTTATCAAAAATCTGCAACATGGTAGACCACTGTTCCGCTGTCAGATAGCCCCAAAAGAGGTTGTTGAGCTTCTGTTGATCTCTGCCTACCTTCTGGCCTACCACAACGCCGTTGGCGTTTCTGGCAGAGTCTACGATGGTGGCAGACAGCAGCTCTAAGCCCCTGCGGGGCTGAGGAAACTTTGTGCCATTGATTGTAATGAAACTTTGCATTTCCTCAGCCCTCCTTAGTAGGCATTGGCGAACACGCCAGTAGATACTTGCCGACCACGCTTCTCCTTGTAGCGGTCGTAGGAATGACCGATTTCATTGTCACCAATGACAACGGACATATCCTTTTCTTCCACGACATTCAGCAGAGCGTAAATGGCAGCGATCACACCGTCATTGGCGATAGACACGCCTGCGGAGATACCCTCAACGATCTGGTCATTGTTGGCAACCGCCGTTCTGCGCCCCATCGCACCGACCATTTCCGCACCCGCTTCACGGGCGATAAAGAGCTGTCCTTCGTTCGGGAAGCCGCCGTCTTCAAAGAACGGAATGTGCGGAATATCCACCAATCGAATATCAAACGCAGGAATAAGCGTGATACCCATAACAGATAGGCCATTGAACTGGATATGGAACATATCATTGATTGCGTCAATGACACCGTTCACAAGTCCAATGATGGAGTTCGCCATCTGTCGTACAAAGCGAGTAATGGGGTTATCGTCCAGCGTCCATGCCGCATACGACAGGGACAGACCCGCCGCCAGTACCGCAAGACCAAGACCAACACCCGCACCGCTCAGGCACAGCAGGACACCGAGAACGATCAATGCGCCGCTGAGAATACCCGTGATGACCGATACGACTTTCTTAATGGAATTAACCACAAAATCCCAATTCAGGGTAGCAACAGCGCCAAGGCTCAATGCGCCAGCCGCCATCAGGCCAAGACCGAGAGGAAGGGCGACTCCGCTCAGAGCAAGGATAGCGCCGACCGCTAAGAGAGCGCCGCCGACAACGGTGGTAATCATGCTGATCTTCTGCTGAACATTGTCGGAGAGATCATTCCAGTTCGGCATGATAGCCGTACCCATTGTGACCGCACCAGCCGCCAGCAGAGCCAGACCCAACGGGATATTCGCCCCGGAGAACGCCAGTGCCGCACCGATAGCGAGGAACGCCACAGATACAAGCGTGGTAATAATGGCAATCACATTCTGGATTTCATCGCTCAGGCCATTCCAGTTGAGAGCCATTACGGAAACCAGAGAAGTAGCACCAATCGCCATCAGCGCAATACCGAGGGGCATACACCCGGAGAAAGCGAGGATAGCGCCGAGAGCCAAGGTTGCTCCGCTGACCAGCAATCCTACTCTGGACAAGGGAGAAGCCAGAGCGTCCGGGATACTGTTCCAGTTCAGAGCTGCGGCAGATACAAGCGTGACAGCACCAACAGCCATCAGCGCAATACCCAGCCCGGTTGCGACCCCG
>ULVB01040930.1_pt1 | contig 11334 bp, 11 predicted proteins | sample 1959071 | NCBI WGS metagenome assembly ULVB01 (sample SAMEA4835776, study PRJEB28245) | human gut metagenome | biome: gut microbiome; material: fecal sample | place: Denmark | collected 2008 | reverse complement strand
CCCGGAGACAAAAACTCCCATACAGACCACTACACACCACGTTATACAATAGTCCACTTTTTTGGACGAAAAAATAACCGCGCCACTGGGGGAATGTAGCGCGGTCCTATGAGCGAGGAGAAATATGTAAAGACTCGCTCGGAATAATTGCGATACAAAAAACTGAAAAAACTCTCGCAATTTAACTCTTAATTAATTTACCGTTTTTGAGTAACTTTAACATCTTTAAATTTTGGCTCGGCGTTCCGGTATAATTTTTTATACCGTTTGCTTTTGCGATTTTCGCTCTGTGAGCTTTTGATACATCTTTAACACCGACGGAGCTCAGAGCGTCAACAATCGAAATAGAGAGCCCTTTATACTTAGGATAGTATGAGACTTTTTTATCGTCGTTAATTGTGATTTTAGAATACTCTATCCACGGACATTTACCCCAGCGAGCCCAGCCACGCTCTGAGAGTTTAGTTTTAACGACACCGTATTTATGCCCGCGCGCCTCTATAACGTAACCGCTACCGATATATACTCCTACGTGACCGTCCATAAATACGAGGACTCCGGGCTCGTCTGGTATAGTATTAATTTTGCCTTTAATCTTGCAAACGTCATACATACCGTTAGCGCTCACGTCCTGAGAGCTTTTATATTTAGGTTTACTCGTTGGAGTATCACTCCATAAATAGCCTTTAATGAGTCCTACACAATCGTGTACTCTCTTGCCGAGCTGGTCCTTAGGACAGCTCCATTGATACTGAGCTGGATATTGTCTCTTTTTATAGTTGTATAATGATTTTGAGCTCGTTTGTCCGTATGTTCCGTACCAGTAAGGCTTACCGAGTTGAGCTTTACAATATTCAACAAGTCCCTTATTAGTTTTACTCATAATTATTACCTCCTTTTATGAGTTTGTCTGTGAATAGTCACCAAAATGATTGTATTTATGCCAGAGTGTTACACCGCTTGCAAAAATATTTTTTAATTTGTTTTCGTAATCTGCCGGACCGTCACACGATAAATTAATATTATCGGCGCATTTTATATAATTCCAGTTAGAGCGCGTATTAAAATAGCTTGTCGGGTTGGCGTGCTTTTGAATAGTATATCCAAACATATCGAAAAAGTTATCTATACTCTCACACTCAGAGCGAGTCGGGCTAATTTCGTACCAAGTTAATTGAGCTCTGCCTCCGGTAATTCGGAGGAGGTCTCCATTATGCCCTATGTGTTGCTCCTTTTGTCCTATCTGGTCAATAGCTTTTACTAAGGACGTAACAGCACCGCCGGCGCCTGATATAATAGCCGTTGGGTTTCCTGACATCATACCCGCCGTAACACCTCCGAGAGAGCCCAGAACAGCACCGCCAGCACCGATAGTATTAATAGCTTTATTAAGACCTGTATTCGCGTCATAACCTACGCGACGCTCTGAGTTATACGATACCTCGTCATATGAATTGACAATATCAGCATAGTTAGAAATATGCCAGTTATAACCGCCTGTTGACATTGTTATACCTGATAACCTTATAACCGGCGTACCTGTAAATAACTCCGGTTTAAATGATTTTTGCATACCGGTTTTATTTGCGAGCACGTAACCTCTACATACACTTGTTAATAATTTTTTATTTCGCGGAGTGTAACCGTTTGCAAGTGAATTAGAGTTAATAGTAAGTGTTACGTCAACGTTGTTACGGCGGTTATCCGCAAAATTCGCGTTGCCTCCGTCCGTGATATATGCCTCTTTTAGCCATAACGGAATAGCATACAGTCCGAGGAGCTCGTCTCTGTGGTCCTGAAAATCAGCGAGCGAGCCTATATCTGAGATAGCGCTAAGTCCTGTTAAGTCGTTCCAGCCCGTGACAGTTGAAATACCACCGCTAAATATACCCTGTATAATTGCTTTTAAAACGTCTTTTCCGTTTTGTGTAAAGTTGTCAACCGTATCGTCTAACATTTTAGAAAAGTCTTGTAAAACGTCGTTTATACCTTTACGTCCGTACATTTCGAGAACGGCGTCAATTTCACTTTGAGACTCGATAAAACGGCCGTACTCACCGTAAGTATTATTAGTACCTATACCTTTATAGTCGTATTTACCGGTAGCGCTGTTATAATAACTCGCCATATGGAGCACCCAGAGCGGAGACCATTTGCTCGACTCTAAAATATCTTGTATTTTATGCTCGTATTCGAGTGGAGCGCTTATAGGCTCTGGTAAGTAATTTGTGTTAGCGTTGTCGGCGCTTTTAGATATGATAGCACGCTCTATGTAACTTTGATAAAAAGTAGTTGTATAATAGTACATCTGAAAGACGTCAATCTCAATATATATCCTCGTTGTATTCGGAGCTATATATTCATAATTAGTAACAAAACAACAATACATAGTGTTAGATATATCACTATCATTTTTATATGCTACATAGTTATACTCCTCTACGTTTTGGAGCTTGCCCGCAACGTCAATAAAGTTATTCGGGTTATAATAAATAACATTATTTTTTAATTGCGTTAAATGACTCGTCATAAAATTATTACGAGCGCTCGCCGAGTCGAAAAGCATAACGTGCTTATAATCGTTGCTCCATTTAACGTTACCGGCGTATAGAGTACCGTTAGGCGTTCCTGATTTATAACTCATATATCAGCACCTCCTACCATATCCGCATAAATAAGTTATTGAACGACATTACAAAATCAGTAATTATGTCAAGCTGGAGCTCTAAATATTTTTCGATACGGTCAAACGCGTTTACCGTTCTCAGAGTCTCTGAGCTCTCTACGTGTTTGGACGTTCCGCTACCGTCTGACGTGTTACTTGACTCTGATTTATTACTCGTCTCGGACGCGTTACCGGCGTCCATATAGTTAATACTGTTAAACGAGCTCGCGTTTTCTATATCCTGAGGGAATTGTGACGTTTTACTTTTGCCTGTTCCTGAGCCTGAGGCCTTAGTCGTTGCTTTTGCTGTGTCCTCGTGTTCCTCGTCAAGTTGTCGGTTTACCGTTGTCTTATCTCCGAGGGTTAAATCAGCGTTTTTGAGCTCCTCAATCGCTTTATATTTGTTATAGAAAATAGGAGCTTTAATCTTTACGTCATTCTGTAAGGCTAACATAAATAAGTCAATATCTAAACAAAAAATATTTTCTGTAAGATAATTAATAATAAACTTATTCTCGAAAAGCTCTTTAAATTTTTCGTCGCCCTCGTAATCGAAATTAAAGAAAATCTCGCGCCCGCGCTCAATCTTTTTTGGAGTGTTAGCGTATACGTCGTCGTTATACGGCTCACCGTGTGAGTTAATATTAATTATTGATTTAAGCGAGATACTATACTGTGACATTTTCAGCACCTCCCTCCATATCGTAGAGACCGTTAGTATTAAAGTCTTTAACGTCGCACCACGTATTTATATTAAATTTTCTCTTAATCTCGTCGCACGCCTCCTGACGCGGTATGAGCATAGAGTCAAAGTTTAATTTTACAAGTGTATTGTTTGAGTTTACCTCGTCGGCGGTAATACCGCTCTCCTTGTTTACATTTTCGTTATTAATTCCGATAGCTGTTAAAAGCTCGGCAATTTTTCTCTGCTGTAAATCTTGGAGACGGTCAGCTATAAACGGAGCGCTAATATTGAGCGACTGTACGGCGTTCTGAATGTTAAAATCTGATTTAGCGAAGATATAACGCTCTCCGGTCTCTATCTTCTCAGCTATTTGCTCCATAGATAACTTAGCTTTATCGTCCGGACTCTGTAAGATAACCGGCAATTTTTGCGACTCAACGTTTAAATTAATTGCGTCCAGTATATTTGAAATATCAATAGCATATTTAAGCACCGTTATATTAGTCGGATACCAGAGTTTATTATTCGGAATGATAACAAAATTATCGCTCTCATAATCTCCGATAACCTTATTATAGTCGAAAATATCAAGCGCCTGTATTTTCGTCGGATAGCCGAAAATATTACTCTGACCGTTAACGGTCCGAAAATCACACACTATAAGCCCTTTATCCTTGTCATTTATAACCGCACAACGTCCTTTATAAAAGAGTAAACGCTCTATAAAATCACCGTTTAATTGTTCATTGTCAAGCGGTAACTCCCAGTCAAAAAAGTTAAGACAGAGGTTACTGTATTGCGCGTAATACGGTATAAAGTTACCGAGAGACGTTATAAGCTCCTCCCAGTGTAGCGCCTGATTTTTAGACATTTTCAAAAATTGAGCGCAAATTGCAATATTACGCTCCTTAGGAGTCGGAGTATTACTCATTGTCTTTACCTCCCTTGTCGAGTTCTTTTTTCTTATCTTCAAGCAATTTAATTAAAAATTGCGGTATAGTAACATAATTATTAATATTTTCAATTACGGATATAAACTCAATAACAATAATAAATAAGCAAATTATTTTTGTTATAAAATCAATATTAAAAACAATTTGTAGACATACGGCAATAAGAATAACAGCACAATAGCCTATTATTTTTGGTATAGTTTTACGGAGTTTCTCACTCTGTATATTTTTCTGATAAATTGCTTTTGTGATACCGGTTATAAAATCAAGAATAACAGCAACAAAAACAATTATTAAAATTGTCTGTTGAGCGAGCAATAACTCTTTAATTGTTTCAAGCATAAATTTTACCTCCGAGCTCTGAGCTCCCGCCCTCCTGAGCGAGAGCTCGTTATATTTAACCGATAATATTTGAATTAGTTGAACCGGTCCATTTATTATGAGTATTGACGCTTGATACATAGGTTACAACCTTATTACCGTCTAAATCAATAGCCGTGTCGTCACCGTTAGAATATAACATTGTAGCGCCGAGATTTATAAAAGAGCGATTTAAGTTATATAAAATCGTTGTTGGTCTTGATAGCTGACGGAATAAACAACGGTTAAACGTTGCAATACAATTACGCGCGTAAATTTCACTATCAGTATACCCGCTACCTATCACACCCGCCGGAGCTCTGTTTTCTATCCACATATAGTCAACCGAAATATGACCGCCCTCGATATATAAACCTCCGAGATGTGCGAAACGCTGTGTATAATCAAGTGTATCGTGAGCGTTATAAAAATTACCGCCGTTAATGTAAATAGCTTTATCCGGGCAATTTATAACACAATACTCAATTAAATTACGTGTGAGCGGTCTTATTTCTATATCTTTCCAAGTATGTTGAGCGTTAATGAATAAGAAACACTCACCCCACGTTTGAAATGGTAAACCGTTTGCACCTGTTAAGCCGTTAGGGTTAGATATTTCACGCGTTGCTCCGTCAATGTTTGTATCGCTGTCGGGGTTACCTACCGATATAACACGGATAGAGCCTCCGTATGTAGTAAATACGTTACTTGCTGTCGTTAAACCGTTTACGTAATCAAAAACAAATACTTGGTTATAGTCCCAGTAATTTATACTTTGGTTACTGTGTATACTTGTACCTATATAAATTAAATTATCAATCAAGCTCAAATTTTCAAGCTCGCCGGTCATACACATTGAATTATTAGTTGTTTCACCGATATTGTAAAAACAATCTAATACCTTACTATGTTTATTATACCGGTAAATACCCGCCGGAGCTGTGCTACCTATAAAGATATAATCAGCATTTTGACAAACACCCGCGCCTATCATTGTGTAACTTGTTCCGGCGCTGTATGGTACATAAAATATATCGTATGTTTCAAGATTTTGTACCTGATACTCAGTTGTTAAATCAAATGTATAAATTTGTACCGGACTACCTCCACCTGAGCCTATAAAAGCCCAGAATTTACCGCCGTAATAGTCAACACAAGTAATTCTATCTCTATCGGGGTAAAAGCCGTCTATTGTAAACTCTGTTTCGGGCTGTGAGGGTAAAGAAAAGTCAATAACTACAACCTGTTTTGAGCCAGTCTCTGTTGCGGTCTGATTATACTCAGCGCTAACAGTAACAAAAAATTTATCAAGAGGCTCAATATATCTTATATCGTTTGCGTGTCCTACTGAATAAATTTGATTAGTTACAAATTGCCATTTACCGCCGAGGTACATATAGAGTCTTAAATCGGCGTTATCATTCTTATAATACGCGTTACCGTTCCAAGATACCTTATAGCAACCGATATAATATAATACTCCTTGACGTTTGAACATACAACCGCCTTGACAATATGAGTATAATACATCATTAAAAGTCGTTGAGTTATAAGACTGAGCTCTGAGTGCTACTCTAAACTCTCTACGAGTATCAATCATAAACTCCTTAGGAGCTGACGCCTGAGAGAGTCTTTCGTCAATTAAATTTTCAATAATTTCTCTAAACTCTCCATTTTCGTACATCTCGTCAATGACTCTTGCTACCTCGTCCTTGATAGCTCCGTCAAGGTCAGCGACGAGTGCGTCTACCTTGTTTTTAACATCTTCAAGAGTCGGGTTGATATATTCAAGGTCTTTTAAAGCCTTATGTATGAGCTCCAACGGGAGCGGGCTGTCATTAAAAAAATAAGGGTTAAAAGCCATATTATTACCTCCTTATTAAAATTGCGGACGCGTTACCGCGCCCGCGTGTATGTTATGCTCCTATTAAAGTGATAGTAATACGTCTGCCGTTGACATAATAGAATATAATCGCGTTGCCGGAATTTTCACTTGTAACAGTTACGACTCCGTCCTCTGTTTTCTCGATTGTCATCCAGTCTGTAATTTCAGTTGGTGTTATTGTCTGAGTGTTATCAGTATCTACACCGCCACCGTAAACAATCTCGACGTCAGCGTCAGTCTGGGTATAACTTAACTGTGTACTGTTATCCCCAGTAATAGATATATTATTCGGGGTAATCTTGAACGGCTCCGGCTCGCCTCCGTTTGTGAATACAATACAGTTTGCAAACGGCGAGAGCTGGTATTTAGCCCACCAGTGCTTGTAGTAATTTGTTACAAGAGTCTCTGGGTTATAGAACGTCTCATCAATGTCAAGGTCTGAGGTAAAGTGTAACATACGTCTGTCAAAGATAATAGCGTCAATATCTGTTGTGACGTGTTTATCAAAAACAGTCTCACCGTCAACCTCTTTATAAGCGTCGTAACCGAAATCAATAACCTTGATAATACGCTTCTGGAGCTCTGCTCTTTCAATGTTAAAGAGTGTAGCGAGGAAGTTTACATCAGCGCTATTTATCCAGTTAGCCGTAGCCATAATGTAAATATCGTCTACGTTAGTCCAGCCCTTAAAGTCGCCGTTAGCGCCGGCAAGAGAGCCGTACTTATTATAGAGTGTACTCGGATACTGAAAGCCGTCAATAGCATTTTTAGCGGCTACGGTCCAGTTAGCATAGTTACCGGGCGTTGTCTTTACGTCTGATACAACAAGAGCGCCGGCGTTATAGTTTGCAACGATAGCCTCGAAAACGTGATTGAACATAGAAATCTGACGACCAGACTCGAGGCTCGCGAGCTTCATAGATACATAGTCATTAAAAGTATCATAGCTCTGGAACGCTCCCATCATATCCTCACGAGCGATTGATACCTTGAAAAGCTCCTTGACGTTACGTACATAATAAGCGACTTTATCGTCAAGCATAGCGTATTCGAGGACTTTTTCGGGGTTGAGCGGGTCATATGGTCTCGGAGTAACCGGGTTATTAGATACCTCAGCGCTGTACTCACCGAGCGGGCGTCCGTTGCTTCTAATAAGCTCTGCGAGCGGGTTATTCCATACTCTCTTATCAACCTCAACCTCGAGAAGAGCTCCAAGCAAGATAGAAAATTCTTTGAATACGAGCGGGTTAGTTAAAATAGGCGTTGCTACGTCGCCTATGGGCGACTTATCAGAGAGAGCCGGTACAATGTCCTGATACTCTTTTGACGCTCTGATACGGATAAGATTAAAAATTGACTGTGCTGAATTTAAAGCCATAATATTACCTCCTTATATTTTTCGTTTGCTTTAAATGTCTATATTTTCAATGAGCTCGGACTCTAACTCGGCCTGAGTTTTTTCTTCTACCTCGGCAATTTTATCCTCGGTATTCTGAATAAGACGCTCGGCGCGGTCTCTGTAAATACGTCCGTTCTCTTCTTTGAGTCTCGCTATTTCGTAATCTTTGTCAGTGAGACTCTGTGCCTGTTCGTCAACAATATCCTTTAAGCCTCTCATATCGTCGGCAACCGAGTTACATAACTCTACAACGTCGAGTATAACTCTGCGAGCCTCCTCAATAGAGGTCTCCTCTGTGATACCGTTAAGCAATTCAATAATTCTTTCCAAAGTGTTACCTCCTTAATTATTTATATAGTTTATAATCTTTTGTAGTAGACGAGCTCCCGGTTAAATTTTTGAGTGTCCAAAAAATCGTACTATATATTTTAACCTTATTATATAACAAAAAAAAGCCCACTGTCAAGTGGACTCTTTTCGATTGTAAATTAATATATTGTTTTATTGTTTATGTTCGTATAAATTTAGCCGAAATAGTAACCGGTCAGAGCCTCGTTAATCTCTTCAATGAGAGACTTTTCAAAGCAATACGCCTGATTATAATACTTGTCCGCCTTTTTAGAGTAAAAGCTCGGATATGACAGAAAAGCATATCTCTCCTTTTTACTCTTGTCAACAACAACGGCCGAACAATAAATTATAAATGCGCCACCTATAACGAGTTTAACGCGGTCCTGTTTGTCGTCGCCGTTGTCATAGAGTGAGAGCTCAACCGTCGCGCCGTTCTCGGTCATAAAGTCAGACGAAAAGTCCGGTATAATCTCCTCTGAGCTATTGCTCTTACCTTTGCCTTTTGTGTTCGTTTTCTTAGTCTGTGCCATTTCTTTTTCCTCCTTTATTTTTATTTATTCTTTTGTAAAGAATAGCACATATACAAAATATACTTACGTATATTAAGTAAACAGTAATATATTACCGAGCTCCTCCATTAATAGCATAATTTTTATATTGCTATAAGTTACGGAGCACGTTTTCCTTAATTCGTTTAAATTCTTAATATCATAATAATTATTGAGCCTCATAATCTCAGCCAAAGACATATTTACTATTTTTTCTAAGTCTATAATTACCGTATTGTCTGAGACGTTATCCGGCGTAAATTTTATATCGCCTCGATACCAGCCCAGCCCGAAATAATGAGCTATTGTTCTACGACTCACGCCGTAAAAAGTACAAAGCATATTTAATGCGGTCCTTAGCTCATACTCACTGAGGAGACTCTGGGCGCTGTATTTTCTGAAAAAGTCGTCTATTGAATATATACCGGAGCTCAGACTCTCCGCTTTTACATAGTCAATATCGGATATATGTATAAAATTACCGGCGTTATAAATATAATATGTTTTATACTCTGATTTTAATTGTATATCATATTTTATGAGGTCCTCATTGTCAATCGTGTTAGATATATGTAAATTTTTGTTATATAGCCAGTGATTGACAGCACCCTCAAAGTCAAAGTAATTAAAGTAAAATGTATACTCGCGGTCATTCAGAGTTACACTCTCCTCAATTTCCATATTTGGAGCGAGACGCTCTAAAAGATTAAAAGCGATAGTAACAGGGTTGAGTATATTGTCGGCTATATCGTTACCGAGCCATATTAGCTGTACTTTATTATCTCTCGCTATTGTGCTTGTAATACTGAGAACGTTATATATTTCTGTCATACAGCGAGAGCGTATATGTTTAATATTTTGTATAAGTGGCGTATTCGGTATACATTCCTCCCATACTACATATTTAACGGACTCAAAGCCTTTGTAATATGAGCTCTTGTATTTTTGCGCCAGAGATACGTATAAGCCGTAACAGTATATAAACGTTTTATCGTCCGGAGTCTTAACCTTAATAGCAACGATATTAGAATTAATCTTCTCACTATAAAATGAATAGTCTTTATATTTATTTACGACGTACTCAGAAAGCCAGCTCTCATTAATAAGCTCGTCTTTTTTATTTCTGAGGAGCACGAACGGCGAGCCGTTCAGAGCCTCCGAGAGTAGCTCTTCCTGAGTCGTTGAGCTCTTCCTCCCTTTTCTGTCACTTATCCAGACGTTAATATCATAACCGCGAGAGAGTATCTCTTTTTGTTTTGTCGGAGTTAAATAACTCATTATACGCCCTCCTCAATAATATAAATTAATGCAATAGTCCATAACGTAATAACAGTAACTCCAAAAAATATATTTAAAATCATTGTAACCTCGCCATAGCTAAAAACTTGTTTACTTGCTCCTCGAGCTCTGAGAGCCTGTCGCTGTCCTTATAAGCCGTGAGCATATTTTTTAATTTTTTGCTGGTATCTTGCACGAAGTCAAAAAATGCTCCGCCCTGTCCGTCGTCTCCGCTCTCATAGTGAGTCGGAGTGTCAAAGTGACTGTAAAAGTCCTCTAAAACATTGTAACCGGTTATATCTTTAATTTTACCGGCGAGCTCTTCAAGCTCCTGAGCGTTAAAGTTATACATACGGTTATTAAATACAACGTTTTCAAATAAAGCATTTATCTTAGCTGTTTTACGAATGCTCGTTATAGTGATACCCTCAACCGTTCCAGCCTCCTTCTGAGCCTGTCTGACGGTCTCTCGCTCCGCTTGCTTTTTCTCTTCGATATAATTTATACGCTGAAAAGCGCGCCGGAGCTTGTAATAATTTGCTCTCTCCGTTTTAAATTTATATTGCTCCGGGTTATTAATGTAATTACGTATCTCCGCTACGGCGTTGTCTATCTGTTGTTTTTCAATGCGCGCCTGCTTTATCTGGGCGCGTTGTACCTGATATTCAGCGCCTGTCGGCATTGTCTCCTCATATCTACGCTCGGCGTAATAAAGTTTATTATAAGCATTTTTCTTAATAGCGTTAAGCTGTGAGCGAGCGAGTCCGTCCATTCCTTTTTCAAGTGAATTAATTATCATTTTTGTAGCTATCTGAGCGTTAGCTAACGTTACTTTAATCATTCTTAAAGCCCTCCATATATTTTTCAATAATAAATGCTTTAAACGGAGTTACAATTTTATTATTAAATTCAGCCTCTATAATATCTGTCTTGATTTGCTCAACCGCTTTATCAAGCTCGTCATTTCTTAACGGTCTATCATAACAAAAATATTTTATAGTTGTGAATATTTTGTTATATTCTCCGGTTAAATTTGAAAAAACTATCCAGCCAGAATAGCACGAGACTCCGTACTCATAAAAACCTTTATCACTCCATTTATTAAGATAATAGCATAATTGTTTTGTGTTATATCCCAGTTGTTCCATTATATCAAACGCTATATACGGCTTAAAAATAATTGATAGAACAAAAAACAATTTCTCTCTGT
>ULVB01071631.1_pt1 | contig 11396 bp, 11 predicted proteins | sample 1959071 | NCBI WGS metagenome assembly ULVB01 (sample SAMEA4835776, study PRJEB28245) | human gut metagenome | biome: gut microbiome; material: fecal sample | place: Denmark | collected 2008 | reverse complement strand
CCGTCGGTTGGTGTTATAAAATTCGTGCCGTGAGCAGGGCGGATTCCAGCCGGTGCATATAGAGTTTTTTGTTGGTCTCGGGAGCATAGACGAATCCTTCTGCTACAACTACCCGATGGCGGGGCGCATCATACCAGGCATACGAGACAAATGGTCCGCCCATCATGTCGCCTTGCATTTTCCACAAGCCACGTATCACGGCACCTGGCTGTTTCCCGTTGGGTAATGGTTCATATTCGACCGGGAAACGACTTTCTGTTGTCATGTACGAACCTTCAAACGAACCGGGAATATGCACTTGGGTTACCGAGTCGCGCATGGCTACAAGATGCGATTTGTCAAGTGCGTCAGCATTTTCTGCTGGAAAAGCATAGAAGATCAGATCCATCCGTCCGGTGTTCGCATTGTTGGAAAACCAGAGAAACGTAGAATCGATCTGCGAAGAATTCATCTCTTCTGGAGCACAGATGTCGAGTTGAAAGGTCGAACGAGTTTTCTCTGCCAGCAGGCTGTTGTGGTTTTCCTGCAAATATTGGGCATAGCGTTTCTGTTCCAGTTGCCGGATATAGGTTAGGATATCATTGTTCTTCCCTTGCATATACAACAACAGAGAATCTGCTGAAGGCGACTGAAGACGTATCACTTGTTGCCCATTGGCCCATACATCCTTGTCGGCAATGAGTGAGACTTTTGTATAAGCGTTAGGATTGATATCCACCAACAGGATGTTGCGTACATAACGCATGAAATCGTTGAAGGATGCCGGTTCGCAATAGGAGATGGCAGCCGTTGGTTCCGCCTGAGGCAGGGCAGGGTAGGATTCCTGCAGTTTGCCGCGGACAGCTTCTCCAACTTGTCCTATCCATAAGCTCGTATCCATTACAACCAGTACTTCATACGGAACTCCAGTGGCCCGCTTGATGATAGAACCGGAATTACAACTCGCCAGTCCGAGTAATGCGATTCCACTCAACAGGAGAGGAATCGAGAGTAGATGTTTCGTTTTCATAAAGCCATTTTCTATTAAACCTGAATAAACAAATATGAGTGAAAAAGTACAGAGGCAAAGGTAGTATGGCTTTATCGGATTCCTTTATTTTATAGGCGGACAAATGGAATCCATGTCTATTTGTTGTAGATCAGTAGATTATAAGGGCGTGGAGGAAAATATCCAGATGGAAAGCGGACAAACCCAGGATTAAAATTGCCAGACAAATAAATCCAAATCGGTCCTATCGTCGAGCTGAAGATGCTTTTTCAGGCGATTCTTTGATTTGGCAAGTGCTTCAGATGTGTTGTTGAAGATGGCGAGCTGTTCCTTGCGGGAAAACTGCCACTTCAGCAGGCAGCAGATTTCCTGCTCATGGCGGGTGAGGTTATATTTCTCCTGCAAAGACGAGAGCGTATTGTTGAATAGCAGATCGGTGAAGGTAAACAAGGTTTCCCATTCCTGCCGGGAAAGATTCGTATGCTGCGGGTCTTCTTTTAATTGTAGGAGAATCGATAAGCCGGGATGTTCTGTTTCCGCCGACGAGAGTTGTTTGATCTGCTGCTCACAAATCAGAATCTTCTGACGATAGAATGCGATATCGTCCAGTTTCTGCTGATAGTCTGCTGATTCCTGACTGATCCGTCCGAGTTCCTTTTCCAAGAACTGGATTTTCTCCAGATATTGTTCCCGTTCCGTCTGCTGCCGGCCGATCAGAAATTGTTTCTGCTTCCACCGTTTCCGGCTGATTGCCACCCGTTCCTGCCGTTTACCTACATGCAAACCCAGTCCATACGCCAGCATGACCGCTGCAATCAGCCCGATACCGAAGAGGAAAGGATAAAATTCGCTCCAGTCCATATCCTTTATTTCGTGTTTCTGCTTTTGATATACTCGTAAATTGCCAGCTGTGCGCAGACTTTCTCCGGATGATCGTCTACTTTCGGGATATTCTTCAGATGTTCATCGATCCAGCAGGCTTTGACATTATCTTTCAACTGGATTTGCAGGATATCGATAATCTGCTGTTTGATATCAGGATCCAGAATAGGAAATGCCGTTTCGATGCGGCGGTTCAGGTTTCTCCGCATCCAGTCGGCCGATGTCAGGTATAAGTCTTCTTGCCCGTCGTTATAGAAATACCACACGCGGGCATGTTCGAGAAACATATCCACGATGCGCGTGATCCGGATATGCTGGCTATAGGGCTGATTAGGTACCAGGCAACAAATTCCCCGGACAATCAGATCGATTTCTACACCACATTCACTGGCATGATACAGGCAGTCAATCATATGTTTGTCATGCAGCCCGTTCATCTTGAGGACAATTCTCCCTCTTCGTCCTTGGCGCACATGTTCAATCTCCCGTTCAATCATCCGTTCCAGTTCAGGTACCATGTTGAAGCGTGCCACCAGCAGATGAGAGAATGTCGGGTTCGACAGGCGGCCTTCCAATACGGCAAATACTTTGTTGATGTCTTGTACTAAAGCTTCATTGCAGGTTAGCAGGGCCATATCCGAATATATGCGGGCTGTCTTCTCGTTGAAGTTCCCGGTGCTGAGGTAGGCTATATCTTTTCGTTTTCGTCCGTCGTCAGCATCTTTCCGGAGAATGACGGCTACCTTCGCATGGACTTTCAATCCCGGAATGCTATAGATAATCCGAATGCCTGCCTGCATCATCCGTTCGGCTGCGCTCATGTTGTTCTCTTCATCGAAACGAGCCTTCAGTTCCACAAATACGGTGACTTTCTTTCCGTTCTGGGCTGCGCTGATCAGTGTATTAATCACGGCGGAGTTTTCGGCAACGCGGTATTGCGTAATCTTGATTTCATCTACTTTCGGATCGAAAGCAGCTTCCATCAGCAGGCGGATCAGGTAATCGAAAGACTGATATGGAAAATGCAGGAACACATCCCGCTTCTTGACTGCCCGGAACATCGAGCCCATCTCATCCAGGAAAGGCACGCGCATGGGTGAAGGAACCTGACGTTCCAATTCTTTTCCACGTGGATTGGGCAGTTTGGCCAGATCTTGCAGATTATGATAACGGCCGCCTTTTACCAGATCTTCTTCCGCAATATTAAAGGCCTTGCACAGGAAGTCTACAAAGTCATCCGGCATACTCATGTCATACATGAAACGGCTTAAGGCTCCAATCTTGCGTTTCTTCAGTTTCTTGCGGATGTTCTCGACAATACTGCTGCTGGTTTCATCTTCCAAATATATGTCGGCATCACGTGATATCTTAATATTGTAGCATGAATCAATGTCATAACCGGGGAAAATAGAAGATAAGTTCGCCCGGATGATATCATCAATAAACATGATGTAATATTCTCCATCGTGGCTGGGTAGCTCGATGAAGCGAGGCACTTTGGAATAAGGTATTTTCATCAGCGCATATTGGAAAGGCGGTTGCCCGGTTGTCGGAGCAGCATCCTGAGCATGTCTTTTCTTTGTCATTCGGATTACCAGATAAAGACGGCGGTCGCGGATAAAGGTACGGATGTCATCTTTCTGGATCATCACCGGAGCCAGGAATGGAAAGACTTCTTCATTAAAGAAGTTTTGAACAAACGCTTCATGATAAGGCTCCGGCTGACTGTCGAGATACAGATGAATGTGCTGACGCTTCAGTTCGGCTACGACTTCCCGGAAGACCCGTTTGTACTCCTGCTGCTGCCAGTTTACTTCACGGGTGATTGCTGCCAGTGTTTCTTCGGCTTCTTCCGTACTTTCTTCGGTATAATTCTTCTTCATGATTACACCGCGGTGTTCGGCCACACGGATTTCATAGAATTCCTCCAGGTTGGATGAATAGATCGAGAGAAACTTGATCCGTTCATACACCGGCAATGATTCATTTTCGGCTTCCATCAGTACCCGGTAGTTGAAAGACAGCCAACTAATGTCCCGCTTGAAATATTGATAAACATTTTCCATAATATGCTTCGCTTGGAATCGTAAATATAGATACTTTTGTCAAACAAACGAATGGAAATATGAGAAAAATTGGGCTCTTGTCGGATACCCATGGTTATTGGGATGACAAATACAGAAAATACTTTGCCGATTGTGATGAAATCTGGCATGCCGGAGATATTGGCTCGGATGAATTGGCGGCTCGTTTGGCAGCTATCCGTCCTTTACGGGCCGTTTATGGAAATATAGACGGTCAGAATCTGCGCCTGGAATATCCGAAGATTGCGCATTTCCAGATAGAGCAGGTCTGCGTGATGATGACGCATATCGGCGGTTATCCGGGGCGTTATAATCCTGAAATCCGGAAAGAACTCTTTGATACGCGTCCTCAATTGTTTATAGCCGGACATTCACATATACTGAAAGTGGCATTTGATCCGACTTTGTCATGCCTGTATATGAATCCGGGTGCAGCCGGGAAAAGTGGTTTTCACCTGAAAAGAACCTTGCTTCGTTTTAATATTGATGGTGATAAGATCAAGGATCTGGAAGTCATCGAGCTTGGAAACCGTTAATGCTATTCTGGCTTTGCTTCTTGTTGTTCACCGCACAGACACAGATTTTCGGCCAGCAGGATTGTGTTCTTCAAATAGGAAAATTCACGTTCGAAGTAAACAGAGAATATACCTTTTCCTAAATTCTCTTCGATCTGTTGGATAGACCACAACTTGCCGTCCTGCACTTGCTTGTACTGTTCGATCACCTGTTCATCCTGGATGCAGATGACAAATAAGGAAACCTGGTGTTTTACCCGTTCGTTTTCGAATGTATAACGGATAAGCAAGCGGGGCTGAATCTTACCGACCAAGGTTTTCAGTCCTTCAACAGCCTCCTGTGCTGCCGCTTCGATGCTCTGGCGGAACAAAACGTAGCGGTAAAACGGATAATCGATCATGGAAGCTGATACGTATGCGTATTCGTTCCGTTTAGCCAGATAAAGCATGCCTTTGTGGACAAGAGCTATGCGGACAATCGGATGGTAGTACTTTTTGGGTAGCAGACGACTGACAGAATAGGCTATACAGCCAATAACCGAACCTTTGTCGTTGAGTACGGGCAGCCACATTTCTTTCTTCAGCCGTCCACGGACCATGAGCAAACGGATTTGTTCGTAGACAATAACCGCCACACCGATAATCAGTCCCATATCCCGGTACAGAAACCGGTTGAAGCGGATATCTTTCATCTCTTCCGGCAGAATGTTATAGAAGGCGATCCCTAACAGGTGAAGAATATATAAGTTTCGGAAGAGCTGGGCGATAAAGAAAAACTCATTCAGCATGGTCAGGTTGTGCGTCTTTTCGTAGGCCGGATGCTGGGCGTCGCGTACGCGATGCAGCAGCGGTTTCTTGACAATCTTGACCACCGTCAATACGATGATGAGAAGAATTTCTGTAATCAGTGGTGTATAGACGGCCAGAACTTCTTCCACGCGCATGAAGATAAGAAAGAAGGCGTAGAGGATTAAGGTGAGAAAAGACGGCAGCAGCATGAATGAATATATTTTGTCTTTCCGCAAAATATGGAAGACAAACATACTCAAGACGCAGAATATGGCCGATACTGTATAGGCTTGCAGATAGGAAATATAATTATCCAGCAATAAAAACAACAGTAACGGCAATATTCCTAGAGCTTGATTTTCCCAACTTTTTCTGATACGAGTCATAATTCTTGTTCTTATTTCAATTACTTCTGATCGTTCTCTTTTCTTTCATTTTCAATGAATTTGGCAGGAAACCTTTTATCTTCCCTTGTGTTTTTTGATCAGTTTCAATATAAGAACAAAAATGTACCAGAAAAAGTTCTGTTTTTCTGAATAAATATCCACCATACACTCTTCTATACATGCTTTTCGGCATGGTAAGAGGAACGGACGAGCGGAGCACTTTCAACATGTTTGAAGCCCTTTTTCAAGGCGATTATCCGGTATTTCTCGAATTGATCGGGATGAATATAGGCTGATACGGGAATGTTCTTGCGTGATGGTTGCAGATATTGACCGATGGTCAGCACCGAAACACCGACTGCCAGCACATCGTCCATCAGTTCGCAGACTTCTTCTTCCGTTTCTCCCAGTCCGACCATGATACCTGTTTTGGCAACAATGTTTCGTGATGCAATCCGCTTCAGAACCGACAGGCTCACGTCATAGCGGGCAGCACTGCGCACCAACGGTGTGATACGCCGGATGGTTTCCATGTTGTGTGAGATAATTTCGGGAGCGGCGTCGATGACCTGATCAACCAGTTCCAGCTTGCCTTGAAAGTCGGGTATCAGCACTTCGAGCGTAGTTGTCGGATTCACCCGTTTGATAGCCCGGATGGTAGCTGCCCAGTGGGAAGCGCCTAAGTCGAGCAGATCGTCCCGATCGACTGAAGTGACAACGGCATGTTTCAACTGCATCAGCCGGATACTTTCTGCTACATTTTCCGGCTCTTTCGGGTCCAGTGGCAGCGGCTTACCGGTCAGTGTGTTACAAAAGCGGCATGAGCGGGTACAGATATCACCTCCAATCATGAAGGTCGCCGTTCCACGGCTCCAGCATTCGCCCATATTCGGACATTTGCCGCTGGTACAAATGGTATGCAGGCAATGCGATTCTACAATTCTTTTTGTCTGTGTGAAATGTTCATTTCCACGAAGCCGGATTTTCAACCAATCCGGCTTCTTGATATGTTCTGCCATGTTTATAGATTATCGAACAAATAATTAGACATCTTGGTGTATAAGTGATAACGGGTGTTTCCTCCCGAAATGCCGTGATTGCGGTCTTTATAGACGTGCATGTCAAATTGCTTTCCGGCCTGAACCAACGCTTCGGCATATTCCATAGATTGCATGAAGTGTACGTTGTCGTCGGCTGTTCCGTGGATCAGCAGCAGTTTTCCTTGCATGTCTTTTACCCGACGTAACGGTGACGTTTCTGCATAGCCTTCAAAGTTTTCCTGCGGCGTACGCATGTATCGTTCGGTATAGACGGTATCATAGTATTTCCAGTCGGTCGGAGGCGCTACGGCGATACCGACTTTGAAGGTTCCTTTTCCAACCGTCAGCGCCATCAGTGTATTGTATCCGCCGAAACTCCAGCCCCAGATTGCCATCCGGTTCTTGTCAATATAAGGCAGTTCGCCTAAGGCCTGGGCTGCTTCAACCTGGTCTTGCGATTCCAGGATTCCCATCTTCATATAAGTACATTTGCGGAAAGCTTCTCCACGGGCACCGGTTCCACGTCCATCCACTGAAACTACGATGATTCCTTTCGATGCCAGATATTGTTCCCAGTCCATGCCGTACTGATCCAGTACTTGTTGAGAATTCGGACCGCTGTACTGAACCATCAGGACCGGATATTTCTTGTTCTTGTCGAAGTTAACCGGTTTCACCATCCAGGCATTCAGTTCATAACCGGATTTTGTCGTGACGGTCATGAATTCTTTCGGAGAATAAGATTTGGCAGCCAGCTTCTTGGTGAGTGCCGTATTGTCTTGAAGTACGCGCAGTACCCGATTCTTCTTCGTTTCGTTGACTGTGATCTGCATCGGCGTATTGACATTCGAGAAACGATTGACGTAATAGGCGAAGTTCGCGCTGAAATCAGCATGGTTCGTTCCTTCTTTCGTTGATAACTTTGTCTTGACACCTTTGGCATCGATCTTATAGACAGCCCGGCGGAGCGGACTTTCTTCGGCCGATTCGTAATAAGTCGTTTTGGTCAGTTCGTCATAACCCAATAAAGCCGTGACATCCCAGTTCCCTTTGGTGATCTGGCGCTGCATGACACCTGTCGGAGAATACAGGTAGATGTGAGAATAGCCATCCTGTTCGCTGACGTAGGTGAAACCGCTTTCCATAAAATGAATGGAAGTCAGCCACTCTGAATCTACATAACATTTGTTCTCATCCTTCAGGATCAGCTTGGAAACTCCACTCTTCGGATTCGTATAAAACATATTGAAACGGTTCTGCTGGCGGTTCAAGGTCATGACTGCCAGTTGTTCGGGTTTCGTCGTAAAGGTGATACGCGAAATATAGCCGTCGGCATCCATCGGAATATCCAGCTTCTTGGTATCTTTGCTTTCTACGTTATAAGCCATGACCGATACTGTTGAGTTTTTCTCGCCGGCTTTCGGATATTTGAAGTTGTAATAACCGGGATACAGGCCGTCGCCATAAATCTGCATGGAGTATTCCGGTACTTCCGATTCATCAGAACGGACAAAAGCGAGAATTTTACTGTCGGGCGACCAGGCCATCAGGTTCGTCACCGAAAACTCTTCTTCATAAACCCAGTCGGTGATACCGTTCAGAATGGCATTCTGTTTGCCGTCTTTGGTAATCTGTATTTCCGTATCATAGTCAAACTTGCGGATCCAGATGTTATTGTCTTTCACATAGGCACACATACGGCCATCCGGCGAGAAAGTCGGAATCATCTGCTTCCCCGGAGTATCGCTCAGCGGTTTCAGGTAGTTACGGCGTACGTCATAGTCATAAACCATTGCCTGTGTAGAGCGGCGGTAAATCGGTTCCACATCACAGAGAATCAGGATCCGATGTCCGGTACTGCTGATTTCGTAGTTATCGAACTTGTCGATCGTGCATTCACGGGCTGTAGCCACATTGAATAAAGTATCCACCGGATTGCCGGTACGATAAGAATACTTCACGATCATCGTCCGTTTCGGATTCATGGCCGTATAATATTCGCCATCGGGCAGTGACCGCATTTCTCCTACATTGGTAATCTGCCGGAACTTTCCGCTTGTAATCTCTTTCAAATCTATCGGCTCACTTCCTTGCTGAGCCCAGCTTCCGGCCACACAAGCCGAAAACAGCAGTGCCATACTGATTCGTTTCATACTTATTCTTTCCATGATTTTTTACACCAAAGCCCCACGGCCTCTTTTCAGAGGGCAAATATAACAATTTCTCTACTTTTTTGTATGGAGATAACGAGCAGGTTGCTTAGAGGAGGATTCAATTACTTTATGTTGCTAGTAATAAGTCGTCAGAAACTGATTTTTCTACTTTCCAAATAGGTGTTGGTAATATCCTAAAATAAGATAAACGAGAATTGAAAACGATTCTCAGGAGAGTTGAAAATGGTTCTCTTTGGTTTTGTTTGAAAATATGCCGGCTTTTTAATAATTCCCGGCGTATTTTGGATAAAAGCCGGCATATTTTCATCAAAAGGTAGGCATGCATATTTTATCAGTTTTTAAGCATGTTGAAACAACTCTGTAGAGAGATAGCGTTCGCCGGTATCAGGTAATAAGACAACAATGCGTTTTCCCTGATTGGATTCTTCTTTTGCTATTTCTCGGGCGGCGAAAGCTGCTGCTCCGGATGATATACCCACCAGTAAACCTTCGGTAGCAGATAATTCACGACTGGTACGCATAGCGTCTTCGTCGGTGACAGGAATGATTTGGTCAATTAGGCTCGTATCTAAAATCTTAGGAATGAATCCGGCTCCGATACCTTGTATTTTATGTGGTCCGGCTTTTCCTCCGGAAAGGACGGGCGATCCGGCTGGTTCGACTGCTACGATCCGGATATTCGGATTTTTCTTCTTTAATCCACGAGCTGTTCCGGTGAGTGTTCCGCCTGTGCCGACTGAGGCAACGAAGATATCGATTTGTCCGTCTGTGTCTTGCCAGATTTCTTCTGCGGTAGTACGTTCATGGGCAAGCGGATTAGCCGGATTCTCAAACTGCTGTAAGATTAACGAACCGGGTGTTGCCGCCTGTATTTCCTGAGCTTTGCGGATGGCACCACCCATTCCTTCACTTCCCGGCGTAAGAACCAGTTGAGCTCCGAGGGCTTTCAATAGATTGCGACGTTCCAGACTCATGGTTTCGGGCATGGTCAGGATAAGTTTGTATCCTTTTACCGAAGCAACCCAAGCTAAACCGACACCGGTGTTTCCACTGGTTGGTTCGATGATGAGGGCGCCGGACTTTAACAATCCCTTTTCTTCGGCATCGGTAATCATCGAAAGGGCAACCCGGTCTTTTACGCTTCCTCCCGGATTGAAATATTCTACTTTGGCAACGATTTCGGCTGCTAATTGCTGTTGTTTCGCCCAACGGCGAAGAGCCAGTAACGGCGTATGACCAATCAATTCGGTCAGGCTGTTCTTGATATTCATAATCTTTGTAATTTGTCTGTATGCAAAGATAGAATAAATCTGGATATAACGACTTTTAAGCAGAGATTAACGCTTCAATACATAACTATTCTTCTTTTCGTTCTGTTCTTTTTATATGAGAGTGGGTGGTATATTCTTACCTAATTTTATTTATTAAACCGTTTATTTCAAATCTAAAAGTTATGAGAATGAAGCAGATTTTTATGGTGGCAGTATTGGCCGCATGGGCTCAGTTCAGTTGGGGACAAGAGGTCTCTTATCAATTATCGAGTCATATTTTGGATATCAATAAAGGTGCTCCGGCTGCAGATGTAAAGATTCGCCTGTCAAAATTGGATACTCAGACAACGTCTTGGGTTCAAATTGCAGAAAAAATGACGGATGCCAATGGGCGGGTAAAGGATTTCTTGCCGGAAGACGGAACCAATCATCAGGGTATTTACAAGCTGACGTATGAAACTGCTCCTTATTTTAAGGAACAACAGCAGGATACTTTTTATCCTTTCATAGAAGTCATATTTGAAATTAAGGATGATAAGCATTATCATGTACCGATAACTCTTTCTCCTTTTGGATATTCTACTTATCGGGGCAACTGATCATCTCTAAATTATTATTAAATAGTATCGGTTGTTATAGTGATAAATCCGGATAGCAGGACTCTTCATCAGAAAAGATTTGATAAAACTAAAAAGAAATGAGTATGATGAAGAGTAATCTTGTTGTTTGGGTAGCCTTGTCTTGGCTGATAGCCTGTTTTTCGTGTTCAGATGATTTGAGTACGGAAGAATTGTTTCCAGAAGGCACGGCAGCCTTGTATATGATGGACGAATGGCACGGAAAGACCTTGTTAGGGAATTCGGATGTATATATAACGAGCGAGAGGAATTTCCATAGTAACCGTTTCCCTATTTTTGATATGGGAAAGAAATCGGGTATTGGCGATATAGAAATGCCTGATTTCATAAATATGGCTCCACAAGTAGCTGTACAACCAGGAAATGGTTATGTGATCTGTGATGTTGATGATATATTAGAATTTGAAGAATCCGGGCAGTTGGCCATAGCAGAGTCCGCTTCCGTCTATCGGGTATTTGTTGATTCCTGGATTCAGCGAGGAGACAGTATTACCGGTGCAAATGTCCGTTTTCTCTTAGGAAAACCATCGGAAGGGCTATTGCCCGTTTGGGGCAGTTCTCTTGGAACGATCTGGTTGGATCCTTATCTGTCTTCTATCGACGAACAAACTCCATTAGTTATTGATTTG
>ULVB01062000.1_pt1 | contig 11425 bp, 16 predicted proteins | sample 1959071 | NCBI WGS metagenome assembly ULVB01 (sample SAMEA4835776, study PRJEB28245) | human gut metagenome | biome: gut microbiome; material: fecal sample | place: Denmark | collected 2008 | reverse complement strand
CCACGAAGTTACAAAGTGGAGGTCATTACATATTGTCTAAAGAAGATAAAAACATATATCAAATTGCTCGAGAAAGCCTTAATTTCACTAGAGCACAAGCCGAAGAACAAATGGATTTTGTAAGTGCCAATCGGATTGAAAAGATTGAGAGCGGTAAATCAATGCCCCATCCCGAAGAAGTCCTGGCAATGGCAAAAGCTTACAAAACCCCCGGGCTATGCAATGCATACTGTGCCACTGAATGTCCTATCGGGCAAAAATATGTCCCTGCGATTGAAGCGAAAGAATTACCACAAATCGTTTTAGAAATGGTTAACTCTATTAATATCGTCAACGAACAAAAAAATCGGCTGATTAGTATTGCTGTAGATGGAAAATTAACCAATGACGAATTTTACGATTTCGCAAAAATCGAAAACGAGCTCGAAAAAATATCCATTTCTGTTGAAACGTTACAGCTTTGGCTGGAAAACACTATCGAAACTGGCGATGTTGACGAAACACTATTGAACAGTGCACGAGAAAAAGTACGCGGTAATATATGAGCTCGTAAACTTTATCATAGAAATGCAGTTTGAGCACCATACATTTCTTCATCATTCTCATTCTCAAGCTCAGCCAACACTCCAGCGGATTTTGCTTGAGCTGGTGTTAGAATATAAAATAGTGTAAAAACAGTGTAAATTTAAGGGAAATAACCGCATACTTTCCGATGAAAGAAACCTCACAAACAACGCTTTTAAGCGGTCTGCGAGATTTTTATCATCTTTCAACTATCAAAGACAGGATTTTAGCATAGTTATTCTGTTTCTGTTGATAATTTCTCGCAATCATCAATTAAACTTCTAATTGCATCAAATTGCATTTTTATAAGTTCATAAGAAGGCAATTTTCCTTCGGAAATTCTCATTAAATCTCTATTGATTGCTTTAATATTTGCATCAATTCTTTTCTTGTTTTTATTATTCATACTTACACCTCCATTTTCCTAATTATAACATCTTCTAAAATTGTGTAAAGGTTCTTTTACACATTCATAGTCCGCAATGCTACTGCTTGAGCACCAAACATATTAAAAAACAAATAATCTTTTAGTCTAGTCACTAGACTTTCCCTTTAATCTTCCATTCCAAACATAATATAGGCATAAATATTTCCCCTAATTTCCGTTGGAATTTCATTTTGCCTTTTAATTATGTCTTTAATGGTTTTATATCCATTTTTGCGTAGGTACTCTAAAGATTCTTTTCGTACTTTTAGAGTCTCTATACTTTGTTCTTGGATATTTTTAGGGACTTTGTGTACTATTGCTTTCTCAGACATACTGTGTCCTTCCTAAATTTAGGTACACTGTACCTATCTACAATGTTACCGGCTTGAGCACCATACATTTCTACATCATTCTCAAACCTTGTACTGCTATAAACGTATTGTCGAATGGCTTGAGCACCATACATTTCTACATCATTCTCAAACAATTTCAAAACCGTTCGCTCTCCAGTTGTCGCTTGAGCACCATACATTTCTACATCATTCTCAAACACTAGCTTCACAGGGTGTAGAATACGCTAAGCTTGAGCACCATACATTTCTACATCATTCTCAAACTCTCCAGGGTGTGTTGGTTGTTTCCGTTTTGCTTGAGCACCATACATTTCTACATCATTCTCAAACAAACGCTACGCAAGGAATCGAACCTTGCTAGCTTGAGCACCATACATTTCTACATCATTCTCAAACCCTCTGCGTATAATGGCGGTACAACCCATTCGCTTGAGCACCATACATTTCTACATCATTCTCAAACACGCCATTGCATATGAACATACAAAAGATAGCTTGAGCACCATACATTTCTACATCATTCTCAAACATCATATTAGCTAATGCTGCCTGATTGATAGCTTGAGCACCATACATTTCTACATCATTCTCAAACTAACATGGGGGGCTGGTTATATAATATACAGCTTGAGCACCATACATTTCTACATCATTCTCAAACCTTTCTAGTGCTGGACTTTTTGCGTCTCACGCTTGAGCACCATACATTTCTACATCATTCTCAAACAACACTATAGAGAAGGGCAACGACCGTCAGGCTTGAGCACCATACATTTCTACATCATTCTCAAACTACAGGAACACAACGCCAAGTGCTAAATGGGCTTGAGCACCATACATTTCTACATCATTCTCAAACGTATACTGACGTGAAATTATATCTCCCATTGCTTGAGCACCATACATTTCTACATCATTCTCAAACTCTAAATCTACGTTACAAACAAGTTCTCCTGCTTGAGCACCATACATTTCTACATCATTCTCAAACGATTCTCAAAACCTGCGCGTTCACAAAACTGCTTGAGCACCATACATTTCTACATCATTCTCAAACGATATGCCGATAGGTCAGCAGTGTAATATTGCTTGAGCACCATACATTTCTACATCATTCTCAAACAATGTCGTCTTTCTCGTCCATTTGGGCTATAGCTTGAGCACCATACATTTCTACATCATTCTCAAACGGAGCAGTAAACACTCTTGAGGTACTGAAAGCTTGAGCACCATACATTTCTACATCATTCTCAAACCAACTGCATGTCCGGCATGTACTGCAATATGCTTGAGCACCATACATTTCTACATCATTCTCAAACAGATTTGTAGAAATTATCTCAAATGACAAGGCTTGAGCACCATACATTTCTACATCATTCTCAAACACTGATACGGCAGATTGTTCTTATAGAATTGCTTGAGCACCATACATTTCTACATCATTCTCAAACACTTTTTGCACTGATTATTTTACCGTTATCGCTTGAGCACCATACATTTCTACATCATTCTCAAACTCAGAGAGTTGTGCTTGTAATTGGCATAAAGCTTGAGCACCATACATTTCTACATCATTCTCAAACCTCACAGAACTCCTCACATATAGCTTCCAAGCTTGAGCACCATACATTTCTACATCATTCTCAAACTACCAATTATAAGAAACTTCACAATCACATGCTTGAGCACCATACATTTCTACATCATTCTCAAACATGGTTGTCAATGAAAAAGGTTTCATTGAGCTTGAGCACCATACATTTCTACATCATTCTCAAACCAACAACTTGCGAAAGTACCGCTAACATTGGCTTGAGCACCATACATTTCTACATCATTCTCAAACAATCTCAAAACCGTTCGCACGCCAGTTATCGCTTGAGCACCATACATTTCTACATCATTCTCAAACACTGAAATTTCTGTATTTTCTGCATTATTCGCTTGAGCACCATACATTTCTACATCATTCTCAAACCAACTGCATGTCCAGCATGTACTGCTATATGCTTGAGCACCATACATTTCTACATCATTCTCAAACGCTATGTTAAGTGCAAACACTTGCCCAAAAGCTTGAGCACCATACATTTCTACATCATTCTCAAACATATAAAGGACGTTATTCTGAAAAGCAATAGCTTGAGCACCATACATTTCTACATCATTCTCAAACAGCAAGCGTTTGTTTTATGGAACTCTATATGCTTGAGCACCATACATTTCTACATCATTCTCAAACCTTCGGGGCGTGTTGGTTGTTGCCGTTGTAGCTTGAGCACCATACATTTCTACATCATTCTCAAACAAAAATAACGCTATAGCTTTAAAAGATCTGGCTTGAGCACCATACATTTCTACATCATTCTCAAACGAACTCCGGCCGATGATCGGTTACAATAAAGCTTGAGCACCATACATTTCTACATCATTCTCAAACTGATGGTGTAACCACGGTTCGATTCCGTGGGCTTGAGCACCATACATTTCTACATCATTCTCAAACTGTGGCAAACCGTTCATCCTGTGGTATTCTGCTTGAGCACCATACATTTCTACATCATTCTCAAACCTTCTACTGCTCATGTATTTGAGTATGTAAGCTTGAGCACCATACATTTCTACATCATTCTCAAACCTAGTTTTTTCAAAGCGATAGCATTGTTTTGCTTGAGCACCATACATTTCTACATCATTCTCAAACGTTCAGTGCAAATAAAAATACAACTCTTTGGCTTGAGCACCATACATTTCTACATCATTCTCAAACTGTCTGTGTGGGTCGCATACATAAGCAATGGCTTGAGCACCATACATTTCTACATCATTCTCAAACACTCGTTATAGAAAACAGAAGGGTCTCTCAGCTTGAGCACCATACATTTCTACATCATTCTCAAACAAAAACTACAGTCATGTAGTTGGCTTTCCAGCTTGAGCACCATACATTTCTACATCATTCTCAAACCACGCACTAAGAGTTTACAAAAATGGCGAAGCTTGAGCACCATACATTTCTACATCATTCTCAAACTCTTGTAAGTAGTAGGGCGCATTACTATAGCTTGAGCACCATACATTTCTACATCATTCTCAAACTCCGCAAATGCGAATGGATTCGAATTGTGGGCTTGAGCACCATACATTTCTACATCATTCTCAAACCTCAAATTAGAAAATGAAATGCCATCACTAACATAAAATGTATTACCATCGTGCTCAAACACACTTCGTCATGTATAATAGTATATCCTATTATGACACTATTTTCAATATATTTCGCAATTATCCTTATCAATAATATACCACTTCTCGCCAGCTATTCTGCTATCAATACAATGTTCCATTAATAAAACATTCCATTCACGACAGCACACCTCTGAATACAACAATTTCATTTCCTCAATAGAAAAATATTGTCTTAAATTCCAGAATATTAATAGTTTCGGCTGCATTAATTCTTGAAGCAATATACAATATTGCAATAATCGCTCCATATCTGTTTCATACTCAGCAACCAGTTGAATTCCCATAGCTTTTGCCAAACTCGTATAATCAAGTTCCTCATTGATACTGAACTCAAAAGCATACTCCACCTCTAGATTACCAAAAAATGTTTGAATATGTGTATTTAACTCCTGTCCCTCTCTCCAATGCATTTCGTTCACCGCTTTTTCTGCAAAAGACTTCAAAAAAGCAGTAACAAGCTTTCTTTGATTAACATCTAACTGAAGCGGATTAAAAATCATTTCTGTAACCTTGCTGATTTTTAATTCTTTGTCATTTTCCGACAAAATCCAGTTGCCTCTATCACCATCTTGCTGAGATACTAATTCCTTTTGAATCTCCCGCCATCTTACCGGTGATTCTACGACACACACAGGTATCAGAGAATCATCCTTTCTGAATTCAATATCAAAATGAATATCCGGATGTGTTAATTTCAAACATCCCCCTCCCCTCTTTTACCGTGATTACAGTATAATTAACCGTTCATCACTCTGAATCACTTCACTTGTAACTTCCCCGACCAAAAGTTCCATTCGACCGTACTGTTTTTCGGTAATCGTCAACATTTGCACCAAACCTTCAGGAGGTTTGTTCTTGCGAACATTATCTTCAATCCTTTGAGCTATGCTGGTATTTAATGCTAACTTGCTATAGATTGACTCCTGTTGCATGACAAACCCACTCTTCAACAAATATTTCCGAAATCTCGTGTATTCTCGTCGCTGCGCACTTGATAGTACAGGAAGGTCGAACATTACTATCACTCTCATGTACCTATAACTCATAAGAATAAAAGGAAAGCTGCGCAATGTCCGACTCATTCAAAGCATCGAATACGCTCTTAACGTATTGCTTGATCGCATTTAGGATAACAAAATGTTTGCCTTCCATTATTATTTCCTCATTTAGCAAAGCAACTAATTTCATTTTTTGCTCATGCTCAAATTCTATTGGTTTCATTTCACATACCTTTCGATCGACAAGCACACGATACGGTTCCATTAAATCTGAGCCCAAATTAAATTGGTTAAACATATTATCATGGAATAACCCCAACTGCGTAATGTATCCATTCATTACAATTTCACGATTAATTGCAGAAAGCATCAGTGAATATCCATAATTCAATGCTGCATTAATCGGGCAATCTTGACTCCGTGAGAAATCCATGCCAAACAATGCGTTAAAATATACTTTTGCAGCATGACCTTCACGATTAGTTGCATCATTCCACTGCATCTGTTGAACATAGTCTCTCAGTAACGCAGCTTCCGTATTCTTCCCCCTTTCCAGCAAGAATTCCGCCTGCTTATTTATTTTTTCACGAACAATTTCCGTCCACACAGCTTCCTTTACCGATTGTGGCCATGAAATTTGTGTACGGATTTTATTGCTTGTGTCATGTGAACCATAATACGAAATCAACTCCGATGAGGGGTTTCGCTTATGGTCACAAAATATCACTTTCACTTTCTGTCTCGTCAATTCCGCCAACAGTCCAACTGTCAGTGATACAGAAGTGGATTCCACAAGCAGAAAGGCTATTTCTGAAATATGTATCTTCTGTGTTTTCATCTCACTCCGTACCACTAAATATTGCAGTTGCAGGTCCAATTTTGCCGTGTTATGAACGACGACGATTCGCCAACTCATATCGTTTTTAGATCAATCACTTGTTCGTAGAAACCTGTAATTGATTGGTTGATGATATATACCGATTCCGCACCTGTTATATTTTTTGTTGTAGACAATCTACCAGTTTCTTTCGGACCACCTATTTTTTCCATATTTACTCTTGTGCTATTGCATTGAAAAAGATGCAATAATTCATATAAAGCCAAACATTTCTCTTCTAATGACAATAGCATAAATTTTTCCATCCCTTGCTCCATTGTATCTGCTAACGATTTCATAAACCTATTATACACCGTTGTTTTTAATTTATCTTGAAACAACAAATATATTTCCAGCAAATCATCTGCTCTAAGCATCGTTTTATCTGAAATTACAGCATCCTTATTTTCTCTGTAATCTGCAACATATTTAGTAATCTTCTTAATTAGTTTCTGATGATTTTCCGATATAACCAATTGCTCTGCACACTTAAAATCAAGTTGCTTCCCTCTCCTTCCAGAAATATGCATATGAAAACCATCAATCAGAAAAAGCGTGTTAATATTTATGTGACTAACTAATATTTTAGGGCTAATTAACCCCAAATCATTGCAATACTGTTCCTTGGAAAGCAAGCCACATTTAATTGCGTGGGCAAGATACACCGGCACGAATTCAATACTTCTCATTTTTTTTCCTTTCTTGTTTAACGAACTAACTAACATAAAATAGGCCCCTTTCGCACTATTATATGCCCCATATTTCTCGATCGACTGGAGTCTCTCGTCGACACTTCCCTTGATCGGTATCTGTCCTTTCCCTTTCTTCAAAATATTTTGATCAAAAAGTCCTCCTTTCACTTCGTATGCTCTTCTGGTAAACAGAATATTATTTTTACGCATCCATTTCTTTACAGTGCATATTGTCCCGTTATCTCCAGGAATCCATGCTGTTTCATTTCCACGTTTTACCGTTTCATTCTCAAACATTCTCCTTAGGTTGTATGTACGTCCCGGATTGTTGCGTACAAACCAAGCCGCATCCTTTGTAAATTTTACATAGTATGTGTTGCCGACAACAATATTCAAATAGGCATCTTTGGCATGATGGAAATCATTCACCTCACGCACTTTGATCATGTCAAATTTATGCCGGAATTCACTAACTGCACGAGCTTTTGCATAAACGATTTCGGCATCAGGATATGCCTCTTCCAATAAATGCGCAACCGCTTTGGTACTCTGACGTGTCTCTACTAATTGTCTGGCAATAAAACCAGCCAACTCATCTTCACCAAATGGCTCTGTTCTTGTCAATCTCTTATATTTTTCTTTAGAGATCAATCCCTTTTTCAACAGCGTGCTCCATAATGCTTTTCCTGCTTTTCGGTATTCCTCAGAGACCGGGAATGTATCTGTCTTTTTGCTATTTAAATCTCTTTTGACCAATACGCGGTTGTCTATACTATCGTCCATAACCTTCGATTGTGGATATATATGATCAATATCATATCGGTTTGTGAATAACTCATCCAAATCAATGGCATCTCCGGAATACATACATCTTCCCATCTGAGAATAATATAAGAAAAGTTTGTCACTGCGCAATGCATTGTCAGACTCCTTATTTGCCAGACGGTCGTATAATTCCGGTGCTTCCTTTTTGCAGGCTTTGTAAAGATCCAACAACTGGTTTCTTCTAGAAACTTTTCTCACGCCTTTTTCACCGGGCTCTCTTGCAACCTCGACAAAAATACGTTTTGGTGCACCACCCATTATATTTGTAATTTCCCTTACAATTTTTATAGTTTGCCAAATTGGGCGCTTTACTGCAGGAGACACATAAAGCTCTTCAATGTCTTGATATTCTATCTCTCCTTTTTTCATCTGTCCGGCATTCCATTGCTCAATCTGCTTTGTATAATCGTATTTTCCACTTAAAAGTTTCATTAAGTTCTCATTCGTTTCCCAAAGCGCAGTGATGATATTCATTACTTCACCAGTCTCTTTATTGACTGATTCAATATTTTCCAAAAAGGTGCGCGACAATCTGCCCCACCCTGCATATTTTTTGTTGGCAAGCTGAGCAATCTGTTTGTCAGACAACATCGGATATTTTCTATGAATACGCTGTTTCAACATCTTTTGAGAATCTGCAAATAGCGTAATATCTCTAACAATATCCTCCTGCTCACTTTCCGAAAGGACCCCCGTTCCAACGATCTGCTTAAAATCATGATACGCTTTCAACGAACTCTTAAAATTCTGATCAAATCCGGATAGTTCTTGTTCTTTAGAAATTACGCCGTTGATTCTAAGGTAATCCTTGACCTTTTTCCCTGTTACACGTTGGTATTTCTTGAAAACATTATTATAAATATCCTGCTTAAGTTCCGGAGCTATCAGTTCCCCATCAATGCGCAGATTATTTAGCTCGTTCAATACATTGAATTTCGCATACAACAATGATTCCTTCGGCAAAACATCCTCTCCGATCAGATACGTGCATTTATTCGTCATGCGTTCAATAAATTTCGTTGCACTTTCTTCCTCGTCAATCATTTCTGAAAAATTCCATGGATAAATTTTGCCTTCCTTTTTACGTACAGACCAGCTATGACCACCTTTATCTTGATGCGCCGTGTTCAAAGGTCCTACGTAGTACGGAATGCGGAAGCGGAATATCTTTTGTATTTTTTCCACTGGTGTATAACCATCTTGATCTTTCTCCAACAAAAACGGATAGAATTTCTGTGCGTTGTCCAATATTGCATTCAATTCGTTCTCATGCAATTGATAAGGAATAACTCCATTATCGCGAATCATTTGTTTTGGAAATAATGTTCCAAGATCCATCTCTGCTTTTAACTCATCGATTATCTCTTGCCCCTTTTCATCCACAGACAGACGATCCAACTGCTTTTTTAAAAATTTATAAAAATCTTCCTGTGAACATTTTTTCTCAATCGGCTGTTTTTTTCCATTTTTCTTTGCCATGCCAATATAAGCACTATAATTTGCCTCATTTTTCTCAGACACACCAAAAACAGCCTCGTAAACTTCTTTATCCATCCGAAGAAGCTGCTTCACTTTCCGCAGATCATCACGGTGTTTCTCATAGGTTTTAACTTTTGCTTCCGACAAAAAGCGCGCATCCCCCAGTATATCATGCAATACCGTCCAATCATACACACCCTTTGCTGCTGCTATAAGCAAAAATCGATCCGCCAATACAGACTCAATTTCTACCTCTTTTTCTTCATAACCATTATCAGAAAAGCATATTTTCGAGATTTCTTCTTTATCCAACTCCGGATCAGCAAAAATATCACTTAGCTTTACGGTGCAACCCGTAATTAAAGCTGCTATCGCTTTCTCCTGTTTTTGCTTCTGCTTATCTGTTCCTACTATGAGCTTGCTGACCTGCGTCTTTTTATCTGATTTTGTGCATTGAGCATCACTCATAATGTGTTCCAATTGAGTCAACACTTCTTCTTGCGTCAAAGATTTCAGATCAATCTCTTGTTCTTCAGCCTGCTGCACTAATGCCTCAATCGCTGTTGAAAATTCTTTTACTTCTGATAATTTCTTGCCCTCAAACAGAAAATGTCCTCTATGCTTAATAATGTGATGCAATGCCAAATAAAGCAATCGAATATCGGGCTTATCTGTTGTATTCGTTGCCAACGCATAGCGCAAGTGAAAAATTGTCGGATATTTCTTATAATAGTCTTTATCTGTAAATCCATCATCTGCAAACAGTGCATACGGCAGCTCCGGCATGTTTCCATTGATGTCTTTCTTATCCTCATGCCAATACTTACTCTCTTTCATCCGCTGATAGAATCCCATGTCTTTCTTGCTAATCTCTTCCGCAAAGATTTCCTGCAATAAATGTAATCGATTTTTACGGCGCTCTGTTCTTCTTCGAGATGTTCGAAAGATTCTTCTTTCTTCGGCTGTCTTAGCAGACTCAAACAGGCGAATTCCCCATAATGCCTTACCATGACGTTTGATAATATTGTACGTCGGATCCGTCACTGCCCATCCTACAGAACCGGTTCCCATATCCAATCCAATATAGTACTCTTCAAATTTTTTCATAAAATCCTCCTTTTTCTCTTGACATGTCGTAGTTTATGCTTTATTATTGATGTCAGTTAAGTACCATACGTATTAACTACATCATAAGTTCAAATAAAAATTTATTCAAATCGCCTTCGGGCATCACAGTGTGTGATTTAATTGAACTTTAGGAACTCGCCTCGGCGAGTTTTTTTGTTGCTTGTTCATACCAGATCATCTCCTCCCCATCACTTCAATCTAAGAATCAGCACTTGTTATCCTTCATAGCCAATTCCATTTCCAGATCATCCGCAAAATATTGTCTCCTCATTCTTTGAATTTCCTTTTGTAGTTCACTGACAACTTCCTGCGGTGCAGCAATCTTAACCCCTTCTCCTAATCCTAACACCCATCCAAAAAAATTATTACTGACAACCACTTCAACTTTTGCTTGAAAGTGATCCTCATCCACCGGGCGAATTTTAACGTCTCTTCCAAATCTATCTACGATCACACCTATAAACCCATTTTGACAAAGCAGCGTGACCGATTCCTCTTTTCCCGAAAACATTCCAAAATGCTTCTCTGCGTAGTTTGCTATATTTCCCTGTGGAAATAACTTTTGACCTTTTCTTTTGCATTTCATCGGTTGAATACGTAACATCTTGTCGACTCGAAAATGCTTGACAAGCTCAGCCTTTGCGTCATATCCTACCATATAATAATTCTCATTATCCCAAATCAGCCCCCACGGAGATATTATGTATCTCTCTCCTTCGTGTCTTGGCTCCATCTCCTTTTTCAAATTCCACTGAAAATATTGAAATGAAATCATTACGTCTGCTGTAATTGCATTATGTATTTCATCTACATTATAGTAGATACTTTCG